>ENA-ORCP01002289-ORCP01002289.1-human-gut-metagenome-genome-assembly--contig:-NODE-2289-length-15493-cov-7.753697_pt1 | contig 15493 bp, 14 predicted proteins | sample MGYA00242990_ERZ507991 | MGnify/ENA primary metagenome ERZ507991 (study PRJEB26167, sample SAMN06115496) | human gut metagenome | host: Homo sapiens | place: China:Henan | collected 2015-05-07... | reverse complement strand
GGGCCTGAAGGCATTATGGTGGAGAGTATGCTGATTGGCATGGCGGAATACTATTCCGCCGAACTCGCCCTGAAAGTGGCGCGCGGTGAGCGCGAAAACGCCCTCCAGTGCAAGTACAACGGCGGTGTGGTGCCGCTGGGCTTCACCATTGGCAAGGAGGACAGGCTGTACCATATCGACCCGGAGACGGCTCCCATCGTGCAGGAGATCTTCACCCGGTACGCCGACGGCGAACCGGCTGAGAAGATTGCAGCATCCCTGAATGAGCGCGGCCTGCGTACCCGCACCGGGAAGCCGTTCGTAAAGAACAGCTTCTTCCAGATCTTCCGCAACCGCCGCTACATCGGCGAATACCGCTACAAGGACATTGTGACGCCGGGCGGCATTCCGGCTATTGTTGACCAGGATTTGTTCGACCGGGTGCAGCAGCGTTTCGAGCAGAACAGGATCGCCCACGGTCGGCCTGCAAAAGAGGATGTGAGCTATCTGCTGACCACTAAGCTGTTCTGTGGCAAGTGCGGCACCCTGATGGGTGGCGAAAGCGGCACCAGCCACATGGGAAACACCTACTATTACTACAAGTGCGGCAACGCCAAACGCCACGGCAAGGCGCACTGTGACCTGAAGGCTATCCGCAAGGAGCCGCTGGAACGGTTCGTGGTGGACACTGCCATTAAGGTGATCTTCAGCGATGAAATTACCGAACGGCTGATAGATTTGGTCATGGAAGCCCAGCAGCAGGAGAACACCCGGCTGCCTGTTCTGAAAGAGCAGCTCCGGGATACGGAGAAACGGCTCGCAAACCTTCTGGAAGCCATTGAACAGGGCATCCTGACCTCGACCACCAAGCAGCGGTTGGACGAGCTGGAAGCCCGGAAAGAAGCCCTGAACACCAGCATTCTGGAAGAAGAGCTGAAAAAGCCAGTCCTGACCCGCGAATGGATGCGGTTCTGGTTTGAAAAATTCCGCAAGGGTGACATGAGGGACATGGAACACCAGCGGCAGATCATTGATACCTTTGTCAACTCGGTCTACGTCTTTGACGACCGGGTCGTGCTCAATTTCAACTTCACGGATGATTCTAAAACCATCTCCCGTGAAGAGGTGTTGGGTTCGAGTGCTGTGGAGAATGCTCCACCAAACGTAAGCCACTAACAGAAGTTAGTGGCTTTTCTTTTTGTGTTATACGCGGACTTATGTTGGTGTATGGAGAATTAGAGACTCGAACAGCACGGCCGCGCCGCAGGCGGGGCAATCAAAGCCCTAGCAGGGCTTTGATTAGTGCGCGGGTTCCAACGGTCAGGAATGTCTACCGGGGATGATGCTCAAAAGTCCAGCTGGTCAGAGAATGGTTTGAAATCTTTAAGCCCCCTTTTCAGTCGTTTGTAGCAAGTTTGTAGCAAAATTCTGAGAGGATTGGAAAAATGACCCCGGAAACCCGATTTTTGCGGCTTTTTGAGTGTAAAATTTTATCCTTTGATTTTGTACAAGATGACGATATGGCTTTCCATCTGCCTTTGAATGCCTTATAATAAAGGAAAGATAGCTTTTTATGAGGGGGGAATCACCATGCGCTATACGATCCGGCATTTTGATCTGCCACTGCTGACGTTTGAAGCGAATATGGACAGCGCAGAGGCAGACCTCCATATTATAAAGGTCTACGAAGAAAACAGCGCCTTTCTTCCGCTGAATCTGACGGTATCCGAGGATGGCGTAGAACACTGGCTGAAACACCGGACAATTCCCAAGAATAGAGCGCATGCGGACGCGTTGCTTTCCAAGGCAGGCCTTTCTTTGAACCGCCCGCTGGGAATCATCACGGTCTGCAAGGGACTTTCCCTCAATGATTGCTTTTGGGTCGATGCAGAAGGTTCTGGTGATACCTTTGCAAAGGTGAACCTCTACGATAATCGGTTCAGTCAGGTACTGGCAGCAATCGCTTTTACCGGCTATGGCAGCAGTGTGCGGACATCTCTTGCGTCCTGCCCGGAGTTCTCGACCAACGGGATGCTGCCCAAATGCTGGCGCAGACAAAACGGAAAAATCTATCTTTATAAAGGCGGCACGTCAGGGTTCAGTAATCTGGGATTTGAACCGTACTCGGAACTTTATGCTTATCAAGTTGCACAGGTGATGGGCGTGAATGCGATCCGCTATACCCTGACCAAAGACCTGAAAAAGACGCTCTGTTCCAAGTGCGAGTTGTTCACCAGCAAGGAGTATTCCTATCTGCCCATCGGACAGCTTGTGCCGAAAGGCGGCATGAAGGCGATCCGGGAATATTATATGGAGCTGGGAAAGCCGTTTGTGGATGCGCTGGAGGATATGCTCGTTTTTGATGCAGTCATCTGCAATACTGACCGGCATCTGGGCAATTTTGGTGTGCTGGTGGACAACAAAACCAACAAAATTGCAGCGCCTGCACCGTTGTTTGACCATGGCAATTCTCTGTTCAGTCTGGGTGGAACAGACATCTGGGATGACCCGAAAGCCTTTGAAGAATATGCTGCTACCCTGCTGCCGCTTGCGTATGACGATTTCTTTGCCGAAGCAAAGTCTGTGCTGAAGCCCCGGCACAGGGCTATGCTGCACAAGTTGCTGGATTTCCGATTTGACCGTCGGGCAACACGGTATAACCTGCCGCCGAAGCGTCTGAAAATGATTGAGAAAGAGGTTCAGCGCAGGGCAAGAGTGCTTTTAGGATAAAAAAGAAAACCGTCAACCGTGAGAGAGCGCTCTCTTAGGTGTTGACGGTTTTTCTGGTTTGTGGGGATTATTCTTCTGGCAGAGCCAGAACTTCATCCTTAACCAACTGATTAGCCGGGTCAAAGGCTTCGATCATTTGGTTGGCTTTCGTATGGAGATAATCTGTCTTCTCCTTATATAAAGAAGCGGGACAATCCACACGGACTGCCCTGCAAAAGTAAAGGGAGAGTATCCGAAGACACTCTCCCAGTAGATAGTTATTTTTTTCTTACCATGCAGCGTTTTTTGAAGAATGCGATGCCATAGCAGAGGATGTCATCATAGTCATCCCGGAAATCTGCCGCATACATCCGGTCGTCAATCTGCTGAATGGCAGTATCGCAGGCATCCGGCAGAGCATCCAAGGTTTTGGCATACTTGGCTTCAAAAATCGCTACACGGCCATTGCGGATATCCTTTACAATGACATCGCTGCGCCCCTCGCCATGCTCTTTGTTGGATTCTACCACATAGCCAGCACCAGTAAAGATGCCTGCAAGGAAAGCGTGGTAAAAATCCTCCCGATAGTCATGGTAGCTGATGGTCATGCGCAGCAGCTTGGTCATTTCTTTTGTCAGAGCTTCGCTGTTTCCGCTCCAGACTGCATCAAACAAAGGGCTGCGGTTCCACGCCTTAGCGCTATCGTCAAACCACTTGCTTACAGTGGTTTCAAAAATTTCCTGAATCTCTGCATTGGGAATCATCAGCGCAGAGCAGCCATCCGGCAGCGAATCCGTCAAATCTTTATCCCGCACCTTGGTCAGATAGCCTGTCAGATACAGCACACTCCAAAGATTTTCCTCAGAGGAGTGCAGATAATCGTAGGTCAGGTTTTCTTCAATATGCTGAACAATAGAGCCGCCAGCCATCAGAGTTTCAAGCTTTGTGGTGATATTGTCGCCTGCATAGTCGATGAAAGAACGGATGATGGCGTTATCACTGGTGTTTTTCCAATAGCTTTTCGGCTTCTGTGCTACACCATACTGGAAATCCCGCAGATAACTGATCACATCCCACGGACAATAAATGTCTGCATCGCCAAAATGATAACCGTCGTACCATGCCTTGATTTCAGCAGACTGCGATTCAAGACCAGCATCTTTCAGCATTTGATCTACATCTGTCTGTGTGAAACCAAAGGATTCGCTCAACCGGGGAGAAAGAATCGTGTCCGAAACAAAATTGTTCGTCCCGGTAAAAATGCTTTCTTTAGCAATTTTCAGACAGCCGGTAATAACAGCAAAGTCAAGCGAAGTATTGTCTTTGAGCGTGGTGCTCATCATAGCCCGCATCACGTCCAGCATCTGCGAATAATATCCGTTGCTGCTGGCTTTGGCAATGGGAACATCATACTCATCCAGAATGACGACCGCCGACTTTTTGAAATGGATTTCCAGCATCCGGGTCAACAGCAAAAAGCAGCTTTTGGTTTCATCCATGGATGCAGTGCGTCCCAAAATCCGCTTAAAGATGCCTTTGTCATCGTCAGAAATAGCAGCGTCATCCAAAAGAAACTGATAATCCTGAAATGCAAACGCCAGTTTCATGCACAGCATTCCATAGGCACTTTCAAAGGTCAGACCGTCCGTGTCCTTGAAAGAGAAAAAGACCACAGGACACTGGTTCATCCATTTTTTGCAAAGCTCTGTATTTTTGGAAATCGCCAATCCCTTAAACAGTTGCTTGCTGTCTTTGCGGATATCCAGAAAATTTGCGAGAGTGCTCATACCAAGTGATTTTCCGAAACGACGAGGACGAGTGATCAAGTTGACTTTAGGAATGCCGCCATCCAGAATCTCTGCAACCAGATTGGTCTTATCAATATAATAATATCCTTTGGTACGGATCTCTGAGAAATTTGAGATTCCAACAGGAAACTGCAAATCTGCCATGCAATGCTCCTTTCCGCTCACAGCTGTGAGCTTTCAGAACTTACTACTGTAAGTGTACCATGAAATATAGAATCATACAAGAATCAAGTGACATCGAAATGGGGCGATTCTATTATGCTACGTTCAATCTGGCTGCCTTGTAGCAATCAGCATAACCCGGTGCTGTGCCATAAGCGGCATCCTGCATTTGCAGCTTGACCTGCTGCTCGATAGCCGTTTTCTCCTGTTCCATCTGCTCGATTTGGATGGAAAGCTCCTGCCGCTTATCCAGAAGTTCATGTAGGGCACTCAGGTCAGCGGTCTTGTCCCGGTTGTCTACCTCGTACATACAGGAAATCCAGAATGTTCCGCTGTACCCGGAGATGGTTCCAGAAACGCTCGTCCATCTGCTTTTCGGTGTCCAGCGTAATCAAGGTGCTGACGATCGTGCTTTTCATCGTGATGGGGGAAGAACTCGTTGATGAACTCCTGCACCTTGCGGTCAGACAGCTTGATGGTTGTCAACTCATCGGCCCGCTGCGCTATGTGTCCGGTTGCGGCATCCGCACCGCCGGAGCCGAGAGCAACACGGCGGTGGGCGCAGCAAAACTGGGCGTGCAGGCCGAATGGATCAGCCGCCTTGGCGCGGACGAATTCGGCCAGTACATCCGCAACCAGATCCGGGCCGAAGGGGTGGACTGCACCGGTGTGAAGTTCGACCCGGACCACCGCACCGGCGTGATGTTCAAGCAGACCGGCAGCAGTGCATCCGGCTGGAACCGCATCCCTGCCGCTGCATCGACCCCATCGGTGCAGGCGACAGTTTCAATGCCGGTGTGCTGGCGATCCTGCGTCCCGGCAAAGTCCGGCGGAATGCAGGAAAGCCGCTCATACAGCTTCTGAACAGGTTCCGGTACGTTCATCCGGATCTCATCCTTCGCGCAAAAACGGGAAATATCCGCTTTCGCAGGATATCTCCCGTTTCTTTAACAGCAGCGTTCGCCGCTGCACAGTTCCTTTACTTTTTGCACCGCAGCCGCCACAAGGCTGCTGATGGGCTGATCGGGCACGCCGACGATGTAGTTCTCACAGTGGTTCACCGGGATGAGCACCCGGGTAGCGTTGCTCCGACACACTGCCGTGGCCATGGCAGGCGTGATCTCGCCCAGCAGGGCATCCGCAATGACGATGCCGATGGGCCCCACGATGATATCCGCCCGGCGGCTGTTCACCACCACAGCATTCTCCCCGGTGGCGGCGCGCTGGGCACCGGCCTTCAGCATGGCATTAGCCGCCAGACTGTTGGTGCCCACCGCCGTGAGCCGGATGTCCGGGCACTGGGCGCTGAGGGCAGCCACAAGCTGTCTGCCAAGGCCGCCGCCCTGCCCGTCGATGACAAGCACATTCACCGGCTGCATCAGAAGTCGATCTCTTCAAGGCGCAGCAGAGCGATGATGTAGATCTTCACAGCTTCCAGCAGCTTATCGATGGGGGCGGACTCGTTTGCACCGTGCATCGGGCCGCCGAACTCCGGCAGGGGCAGGTCCACATGCTCGGGACCGAAGCTGACCGCATAGGGGAAGTGGCGGGCGTAGGTGCCGCCGCCCATGGTGAAGGGCTTGGCGTTCTCGCCGGTGACCTCGTTGTAGGTGTTGATGCAGGCCTGGATGGCGGGGCTGTCAGCTTCGATATAGAAGGGCTCGGCAACGGTCACATCGCGCAGCTCAGCGCCATCGCCCAGAGCGGCGCGGATCTGCTCGGTCATCTTTTCGCCGTTGGTGCAGGTGGGGAAACGGCTGTCCATGGTCTGGTAGATGCGGCCGTCCTGCATATAGATGCGGCCGCCGATCACGGTCAGCGGGCCAAAGGGGCCGTCGGCGCAATCAATGCCCAGACCCTCACCGGCGGTGGAAGCGTGCAGCTTGCGCACAGCCTCCAGATAGGTGCGCTCGGTCTCATTGCACAGACCATTGTCCAGCAGGTAGTTTACCACCAGACCAATGGCATTCACCGTGCCCTGCGGCATGGCGGCATGGCCGGCCTTGCCCCAGCCGCGGATGCGCACACCGTCACCTTCCGGTTCCAGCGTGATGTTGGGAGCGTTCTTCAGTTTGGAGATGTCGGTCCTGACCAGCGCACTTGCACGGTCGGGCACGGCGTTGTTTGCCACGCCGCCCTCGATCTCCACGATGACACCGTTACACACCGGGCTGACGATCTTGGCGCCGAACTGGCCCTTCTCGCCGTTGCACACCGGGAACTCGGCATCCGGGGTGAAGCAGAAGGCCGGAGCGGGATAGTTCTTCAGGTAGTAGTCCACATCCTGCATATGGGTCTCTTCATTGTCGCCGATCAGGGCGCGGATGGGATAGCGCAGCTCATAGCCCTGCTCCTTGAGGAACTTCAGGGCGTACAGAGTGGCCACCATGGGACCCTTGTCGTCGGCAACGCCGCGGCCCAGCAGCCAGCCGTCCTGAATGCGCATGGTGAAGGGGTCGGCCGTCCAGCCATTGCCCACGGGCACCACGTCCACATGGCAGATGGTGGCCAGATACTTCTCGGTGTCCTTGCCGGCCAGCTCGGCATAGCCGATGTAGTTTTCGCAGTTGCGGGTGGCAAAGCCCATGCCTGCGGCCAGTTCCAGCGTCTTATCCAGCGCAGCGCGGGGGCCGGCACCGAAGGGGGCGCCCTCTTCCGGGGTGCCCTCCACGCTGTTGATGGCCACCAGAGCTGCAATATCCTTCAGGAGCTTCTCTTTGTTCTCTGCAATAAATGCGTCAATTTTTTGATTCAGTGCCTGATCCATGATCTTATCGTTCCTTTCTGTCCGGCCGCTTTCCGCCGCCGGGTCCAACACACTTTCTCATTTTAGCACAGTCCGCAGCAAAATGCCATTGTCAATTGTTGTTTTTTGCCGGAGCGCAATGTTACCCCACGGCAAACAGGCTGCTCAGCGCGCCCAGCAATCCGGCGCTGGCCAGACCCATGATGATGCCCGCCAGCAGCACGCCGCCCATGCAGGCCTTGATGACATCCTTGAACTTCATGTCCAGAATGGAGCCTGCCAGCGTGCCGGTCCACGCGCCAGTGCCCGGCAGCGGGATACCCACGAACAGCAGCAGCGCCACCACAAGGCCGCGGCCTGCCTTGGCTTCCAGTGCGCGGCCGCCTTTTTCGCCTTTGACGATGCAGAACTTGCAGATGGGCCCGATGAGGGGCTTATGGTAGCCCCAGATGAGGAACTTGCGGGCGAACAGATAAATGAAGGGCACCGGGATCATATTGCCGATGACGCACACCAGATAGGTGGGCAGCACCGGCAACCCCATGCCGAGGCCGATGGGGATGGCACCGCGCAGCTCGATGATGGGCACCATGGAGATGAAAAACACCAGCAGATAGTTCTTGAGCATAGGTTCTCCTTTACAGGTCGATGTCCAGCTCCACCGGGCAGTGGTCGGAGCCGAAGATCTCGTTGTGGATCTCCGCCGCGCGGATCTTATCCGCGATGCGGCGGGAGACAATGAAGTAGTCGATGCGCCAGCCTGCGTTCTTTTCCCGGGCATGGAAGCGGTAGCTCCACCAGCTGTACTTCACCTCTTCCGGGTGCAGCACGCGGAAGCTGTCGGCAAAACCAGCGTCCAGCAGCTCGGTCATTTTGGCGCGCTCCTGATCGGTAAAGCCTGCGCTCATGTGGTTGGTCTTATCGTTCTTGATATCGATCTCGCAGTGGGCAACGTTCAGGTCGCCGCAAAGGATCACCGGCTTTTTGGCGTCCAGCGCCAGCAGATATGCCCGGAAAGCGTCCTCCCACTCCATGCGGTAGTCCAGCCGCTTCAGGCCGTCCTGACTGTTGGGTGTGTAGCAGTTCACCAGATAAAACGCCGGGTATTCCAGCGTCAGCACTCTTCCTTCGTGGTCGTGCTGCTCCATGCCGATGCCCATGGTCACGGCCAGCGGCGTTTCCCGGCACCAGCAGGCCGTTCCGGAGTAGCCTTTCTTTTCGGCGGAATAGGTGTACTCCGTGTAGCCCGCCGGGGCAAAATCCGCCTGACCGGGCTGCATCTTGGTCTCCTGCACCGAGAAGATGTCGGCATCCAGCGCGGCAAAGCTCTCGGCAAAGCCGTGGGTAAGGCAGGCACGCAGGCCGTTGACATTCCAGCTGATGAGTTTCATGCGGTTCTCCTTTTATGTTATGCCTGATATTTGGTCTTCCATGCACCGCTGCCAAAGCGCAGTGCAAAACAGGTGACGCGGCAGATCCAGTCGATGACCATGGCGATCCACACGCCCACCGCGCCCCAGCCCAGACGGCTGCAGAGCAAGTAGCTGAATCCCAGACGCCACACCGCCATGCTGAGGATGGACACCACCATCGTAAACTTCACATCATTGGCGGCGCGCAGGGCGTTGGGCAGCACAAAGGACGGCGACCACAGCAAGATCGCGCAGGCGGCATGGATCTGCACCAGCAGCTCGGAGAGCACCATCGTCTCGCCGGACAGCGCATAGATGCCGATGAGCTTTGGCAGGAAGATCAGGATCGCACCGTTGGAAAGCGCCATGGCGATGTATGCCCACAGGGTCAGCTTGCGGGTATAGTAGATGGCCTGCTCATCGTCCCGGGCACCCACGCAGCGGCCCACCACCGTGATCATGGCCAGACTGATGGCCTTGCCCGGGATGACGCCCATGCCGTCCAGATTGTTGGCCACGGCATTGGCCGCGATCTGCACCGTACCGAAGGTGGAGATCATGCTCACCACAAGGATGCGTCCGGCCTCGAACAGACTGTTCTCGAATGCCGACGGGATGCCGATGCCGAGGATGCGTTTTGCCATCCTGCCGTCCAGACGGGTGGTCTTGGGCACTGTAAGGGCGTGGTTTTTCTGGTAGCACCGGCGCAGGATCAGGAACGCTGCCACCACGCGGGAGACCACGCTGGGCCATGCGACGCCGTCTACGCCCATTTTCAGGCCGAAGATGCACACCGCATTGCCCACAATGTTGATGATGTTCATCAAAAGGCTGATCTGCATGGAGATTTTGGAGTCGCCCATGCTGCGGAACAGCGCCGCGCCGCCGTTGTACAGCGCCAGGAACGGGTAGCTCAGCGCGATGATCTTCAGGTACAGCACACTGGCGTCCAGCACGTCGGCATCAATGGCACCATAGCACAACCGGATCATGGGCCGCGCAAAAATGAAGCAGAACGCACCCACTGCAAGGCCGAACACGCCGCTGAGCAAAATCAGCTGACCGGCGCTCTCGTTGGCGTCCTTCTGTTCTTTCGCACCCAGAAACTGGCTCACCACCACTGCGCCGCCGGTAGCCAGCGCCGCAAACAGCACGATGATGAGGTTGTTGATCATATCCACAAGGCTGACGCCGGAAATGGCAGCCTCGCCGCAGCGGGACACCATCATGGTATCCGCCATGCCGACGGTCACTTCCAGCAGCTGTTCCACCAGCAGCGGGCCGGTAAGCACCAGCAGCTCCTTCTGGGTAAACAGCGGTTTCCGCCCGCCGAACAACGGCGCTTTCTTTACGCCGGATGTCTGTTCTGACATTCAAATGCTCCTTTCCCAGTGCCGAGCCGACCTGCCCGTGCGCCCCTCACGTCTGCTCGCAAAAGACAAACTTCCCATTCTATATTCATCTTAGCACACCCGTCTGTTCTTGTAAAGAATTGTCGCATTCTTAACGTTTTTTCCCTCTCTGCCCCGGTTTCGGTGCATTTTATGCTTGTTCGTCAGTTTGCCGGGAACTTTTGGTTAAATTTGTGCGTTTCACCAAAAATGCGCTTTTTCGGACGTCTTTTGGTGAAAAATCGAAAAAAGGACTTGTAATTTTTTTTCAAACGTGGTATGTTGTATCCAACAGAGGTTGACTGTTGGATACATGATCTTCCCGAGCGGTTTTCGCTCACCTGTCCCGGGCCTTTGTTCTTTAAACTGCTATTTTCTTCATTTACCTTCTTATCATTTACCCTGCCTGCCCCGCAAGGGGCAAGAAAAGCGATGACCCAACCTGCACGGGTCACCGCTTTTTCTTTTTGTATTCGTTTGTCTGGCGCAGAAGTCCTCAGCCGTTTGCGGTCAGGGCGCGGAAGGCCGTGCGCACGTCGCCGGAAAAATACAGCGTGCCCAGCGCGCACACCGGGCCGCTGCCGCCCAGCTCCAATGCCCGGGCCACACCGGCTTCAATGCTGTCGGCGGCCTCTGCCGTGCAGCCGTAAGCCCGGATATGCTCAGCCAGTGTTTCAGCCGGCATGGCGCGGGGCGTGTGGGCCGCCACAGTGACGAACCGCACTGCCAGCGGAGCCAGCAGGGAAAGCATCTCGTCTACGTCTTTATCCGCCATGATGCTGACGAGGAACACGAACTTCTGCCCGGGGAAGCGGTCTTTCAGGCTCTGGACAGTAGCCCGCATGCCGTGGGCGTTGTGGCTGCCGTCCAGCAGGAAGGCGGGCTGATGCCGCAGCAGCTCAAAGCGGCCCGGCCAGCTCACCGTTTCCAGACCGGTGCGGATGGCGCTTTCCGGAATGTTCCAGCCATGGGCACGCATTGCCCGCAGGGCGGTGATGGCCAGCGCTGCATTGCGGGGCTGGTAGCTGCCGATAAGGGGCAGGTGCACATCGTCAAGACCATCAAAGTCAAACTCCACCGCGTCGAGATTTCCACCATCGAAGTGCAGCTTGTTGAAATCTACCTCGGCCAGCTCTGCGTGCTTTTCTGCTGCCACCCGGCGGATGACGGCATCCGCTTCCGGCGCACCGCCATAGCTCACAACAGGGCAGCCTTCCTTGATGATGCCGGCCTTTGCCGCGGCGATATCCGCCAGCGTGGGGCCAAGCTCCTTCACATGATCCATGCCAAGCGCCGTGATGACAGCACACGCCGGAGTGTCGATGACGTTGGTAGAGTCCAGCGTGCCGCCAAGGCCCACTTCCAGCACCACGATATCGCACTTCTGCTGTGCAAACCAGAGCATGCCCAGCGCCGTGATGATCTCAAACTCGGTGGGCACATCGGCCATGGCATCGGCGGCCGGCCGGATCTGTTCCACCAGCCGCACCAGCGCTTCGTCCGGGATCTGTTCGCCGTTTATCTGAATGCGCTCGTTGAAGCGGTTGATGAAGGGCGACGTATACAGGCCGGTTTTGTAGCCCGCTGCCTGCAGGCAGGATGCCATCATGGCAGCGGTGCTGCCCTTGCCGTTGGTGCCCGCAATGTGGACGAATTGCAGCTGTTTGTGCGGGTCGCCCAGTGCGGCCAGCAGGGTACGGGTGCGGGTCAGGCCGGGCTTATGCCCCGCCCATTGCACCGCGTGGATGTATTCCATTGCCTGTTCGTAGTTCATCAAAACACCTTCTTATTTTTTTGCCAGTTTCATCAGGCTGCGGTTTTCCAGCAAAATGCGCAGCAGCACCGTATTTACGGCGCTGAGGATCAGCGCATTGGGGATGCGCACCGCCAGCGTTGCCCAGGGGTAGCCGTAAAAAATGCGCAGCGCCATGGAGGTGATGACCATGGAACCGACAAAGTGGCTCAGCAGTACGCTTATCTGCAGCCGCAGGCCCAGACGCATTTCGGGCAGCTTTTGCCATGCAAGCCCCGCCACAAAGCCGATGGCTCCGGCACCCAGCGTGATGAGCGGGTTGATGGCGTAGCCGGACAGCACGCCGCCGATCAGATCCGCCACCGCGCCCACGGCAAATCCGGCCCCCGGGCCGAACAGCAGCGCTGCCAGCAGCACCGGCAGGCTGCCGAGGTTGAACCGTACAAAGCCGGTGGAGATGCTCAGCACCCGGCTGAACACGATGCTCATGGCCGTGAGCAGAGCCAGCATGGTCAGGGTGCGGACGGAAGTTCTGGGATTGTTCATATCAACTGTCCTCCTTATATAAGGAATACCGGGGCGGACAATACAAACGCCCTCCCCTGTGACAAACCGCACAAAGGAGGGCGTGAATCCAACAACTTTCACTTCCGGGCGGGGCGGCAGGCCGTCTCGCCTGCACCCAAGTCCATGCAGCAGCGGGATGCAGATCCTGCACCGCGGGTACACCTTCGTCCACAGCACAACTCCCCGTTGATGCGGCACTTAACGCGCAGGATCTTACTCTGTTGATATTGTCATTATATTCCTTTTTGCTTCCGCTTGCAATCGCTCAAACAGACAGCTTTGCCAAAGAGTTGCTTTAAATTTTATCAGTTGTGCATAGTAGTGCGTCTTTTTCTTCCACAGTTCCTCTTTTCTTTTGGGGCAGAACGTGGTAAGATGAAACTGACTTTTGAATGGGGAGGTTTCTCCCGGAAAGGACTGTTTCCCGATGAAATTCAGTGAAATGACCTATACCCGCCCGGACATCGACGCCCTGCTGGCCCGCTGCAAGGAGCTGGCAGCCCGGGCTGCCGCCGCTCCGGACGGCGACGCTCTGGTAAAGCTCTACTATGAGCAGAGCGAGGCTTTTGCAGAGTACAACACCGCTTCGCAGCTGGCCAATATCCACTACACCTGCGACACCCGCGACGCCTACTGGAAAGCCGAGCAGGATTTCTTTGATGCCAACGGCCCCGCTGTAACCAACGCCAGCGTGGAGATCAGCCGCGCCTTCCTCGCCAATCCCCATGTGGACGCCCTGACCAAAGCCTTCGGCACTACCTGTGTAGCCGGCATGAAGAACGCCGTGCTGGGCATGGATGACCGCACCGTGGAGCTGCAGCAGCAGTTCAACGCGCTGGTAAGCAAGTATCAGCAGGTCTACGGCGGTGCACTGGTGGAGCTGGACGGCAAGCAGCTCACCATCCCCCAGCTGGGGCCTTACAAAGAGGATCTGGACCCCGCTGTCCGCCGCGCCGCCTACGAGGCCGAAGCCGGTTACTTCGACGCGCACCGTGCCGAGCTGGATGAGCTGTACGGCCAGATCGTGCAGAACCTGAACCAGCAGGCAAAGGTGCTGGGTTACAAGGACTACAGCGAGCTTTCCTATGTGCGGATGAACCGCATCGGCTACGGCGCCAAAGAGATTAAGGCCTTCCGGGATCAGGTGGCAAACGACGTGGTGCCTCTGTTGCAGAAGGTCATGGCCATGCGCGCAAAGCGCACCGGTATCGAGCACCCCGCCTTTACCGACCTGCCCGTCATGTTCAAGGACGGCAACCCGAAGCCCATCCCCGGCTACAAGGCCCGCATGGACGCCGCCCGCACCATGTACCACGAGCTCAGCCCGGAAACGGCCGAGTTCATCGACTTCATGCAGGACAACGAACTGTTCGACGTGGAGAGCCGCCCCGGCAAGATGTCCGGCGGCTATATGACCAGCCTGCCCAGCTACAAGGCTCCCTTCATCTTTGCCAACTGGAACAATACTTCCGGCGACGTGGATGTGCTGACCCACGAATGCGGCCACGCCTTTGAGGGCTATGTGGCCGAGCGCGACCCCCATGTGCCTGCCGACCTGGAATGCCCCGGCATGGAGAGCGCCGAGATCCACTCCATGGCCATGGAGTTTCTCACCGCACCGTGGCACCATCTGCTGTTCGGCAAGGACACCGACAAATACGCCCTGCTCCACGCCGAGGACAGCTTTGTGTTCCTTGCCTATGGGTGCGAAGTGGACGAGTTCCAGCACATCATGTACCAGAACCCGGACCTGACCCCAGACCAGCGGAACGCCGAGTGGCTCAAACTGGAAAAGAAATACCGCCCGTGGATCGACTTTGACAACCTGCCCTTCTACGGCCGCGGTGCCGGATGGCAGCGTCAGCTGCACATCTACGAGTGCCCCTTCTATTATATCGATTACTGCCTGTCCACCATGGCCGCCCTGCAGTTCTTCCTGCTCAGCCTCAAGGACCACAAGGATGCATGGCAGCGCTATCTCAAGCTGGTGCGCCGGGCCGGTCTGGCCAGCTACACCGAGCTGTGCGAGACTGCCGGCCTGAAAGTGCCGTTCACGGATGGCTCCATCAAGGCCATTGCCCAGGAGATGGGCCAGTGGATCGCAGAGCATCAGGTTTAATGCAAAATATTGACGCGCAGAGCCAAATCCGCTATTATAATAGGTAGTAAAAATAGCCCACCGGGCGTAAAAGGAGCGGTATTGCTATGGCAGAAAAAGAGAGCAAAGGCATCAAAAAGTTTCTGGAAGAATTCAAAGCCTTTGCCATGCGCGGCAACGTGCTGGACATGGCAGTTGGTGTGGTCATCGGCTCGGCGTTCACAGCCATCGTGAACTCTCTGGTCAATGATATCATCAACCCCGCCATCGGCCTGTTCTTCAATGCGGACTTCTCGAATGTCGGCATCCACATTGGCGATGTGACCATCGGCGTGGGCTCGTTCATCAACGCCATCATCAATTTCCTCATCGTGGCATTTGTGCTGTTCATGGTCATCAAGACCGTCAACGCCCTGCACAAAAAGCCCGCCGAACCCGAGGCCCCGGCAGAACCCACCACCAAGGTGTGCCCCTACTGCCAGAGCGAAATCGCCATCAAGGCGGTCCGCTGCCCGCAGTGCACTTCCAAGCTCGAGGGCTTCCCGGAGATCAACGACTGATTTCAACATGCAAAAAATCCGTTGTGGAAAAACCACAACGGATTTTTTCTTTCTGCTTTTTTACTGGACGCTGGTCAGCTCCGCCAGCTTGTGATAGATCTCGGTTGTTATCAAAGGCACCGCGGAATTTCTCAGAGCCAACACCCTTGGCATAGATGTTGACCGAAGCGCCCGTGTGGGCATAGGTGGTGTGGTCCATGCCCGCGCAAAGCTTTGGTAAAACTGGCGCGGCATTTTGCGGCCCAGTGTAAAAAACAGGAAAGGTGTGTAAAAAACAGCCCCCGGAAACCAAACTGGTTCCCGGGGGC
>ENA-ORCP01002287-ORCP01002287.1-human-gut-metagenome-genome-assembly--contig:-NODE-2287-length-15505-cov-5.940822_pt1 | contig 15505 bp, 13 predicted proteins | sample MGYA00242990_ERZ507991 | MGnify/ENA primary metagenome ERZ507991 (study PRJEB26167, sample SAMN06115496) | human gut metagenome | host: Homo sapiens | place: China:Henan | collected 2015-05-07... | reverse complement strand
ATTGGTAATAGCGATGATCATTTCCGTAATCATGGTTTTCTTTTGACTGCAAAAGGTTGGACGCTTTCTCCTGCATAATCCATCAGCTCTGACATTGCCGATTTTTTCTTCATAAACAACAAACCTCATTTCCGTTTTTAAATTCTTTCGGACTGACACCGTATATCCTTTTAAATACCCCTGCGAACTTTCCCGGGCTTTCATACCCGACAGCCGCAGCAGCGTCCGCAACGGTCATACCTCCGCAGTGCAATAGACGGGCGGCGGTCTTTATCCTGATATTCTGCACATAGGTGTGAACAGGCATACCGTATACCGCCTTGAAACAGCTTTTCAGAGTGCTTTCGGAAAGTCTGAACTCCTCAGCCAGTTCCTTTACCGTATAGGAAACGGCAAGGTTTTCCCGTATTTTCTTTTCGATCTCCTTCACCTTGTCAACCTGACTTTTGTAAAAATACGGCTTAGGCTCAGAGGGCGTATCGGACATATTTTTCAGAGCAAGCAGAAGCTCGAAAATTTTTATTCTGAAAAAATCCGTTCTGTTTTCGGAAGGAGCTCTGTACAGCGATTCAAAAATGCGGCAGATGTCGTCATTTCCGTGCATAACAAAGGGCTTTCCTTCGGGACAGAACTTTTTCTGAACGTCCTCAAGGGAAACAAAAAAATTGTTCAACTCCTTTGACATCTGCTCCTCCGCAACGGGAACAACGAACCCGACAGAAACACCGTGAAAATGCTCATTCGGGAAGAAAGCATTGCCCGCATGGTATCTGCGTATATCAATGTTGATGTCCCCTGCGCCGAGGTAGTAGTAAATGCCCTCGGAAAAAGCCTGCTCCATAGCACCCGTCCTGCAATAGTCGATACAAAGGTATCTTGTATCGTCGGAGCGGAAGCCCGAATAGCAGTTTTTCATATGAAAATCGTTAAAAACGATAAACGCACCGGGGAAAACGCTGTACTGAGTCATTATCCCCTCGCCTGTTTCGTTTTCCATTTTCATAACGCAGCAGTAATCGGTCTGAGCAACAACGGTCATACCATAGTCCATATCGACTTCGTCAAGTATCTTAGCCATTTCATCACCTCTTTTGTAGTTAGTTATAGCTAACCATAATTTAAAATCAGTCCATAACGGTATATATGTTATCATATCTCTTGGGAAAATTCAAGTCCATTCGGACATCAGACAGCCCATTTTGTTTTTTATTTAGACGCGCCCAAATTTTTACCGAAACCAAGGATCGCATCCGCGCCATAGGATTTGTGCGGATACCATCAGCATACCTGCGGCGCGGGTACTATCTTCGGGTACTTGCAAAATTCGGGCGCGTCCAAAAATAAAAATAAAAAAAGAGCCGACACAGCATTTTCATACTGCATCGGTTCTGTTCAGCTTTACTTTACTGCTGCTCTGAGGGCATCGACACGGTCGGTCTTTTCCCAAGCAACGCCAAGATCCTCACGTCCCATATGACCATATGCCGCAAGCTGTCTGTACTGCGGCTTTCTGAGGTCAAGATCCTTGATGATAGCTGCAGGACGAAGGTCGAACACCTTTGTTACCGCTTCGGCAAGCTTATCTTCGGCAACCTTGCCTGTGCCGAATGTGTCAACAAGGACTGATACAGGCTCTGCAACGCCGATAGCGTATGCAAGCTCGATCTCGCACTTGTCTGCAAGTCCTGCCGCTACGATATTCTTTGCAACGTAACGTGCTGCGTATGCTGCACTTCTGTCGACCTTTGTAGGGTCTTTGCCGCTGAATGCTCCGCCGCCGTGACGTGCATAGCCGCCGTAGGTATCAACGATGATCTTACGTCCTGTAAGACCGCTGTCGCCCTGAGGTCCGCCGATAACGAAACGTCCTGTCGGGTTTACGAAATATTTTGTATCAACGAGGAGGTTTTCAGGCACGATAGGCTTGATGACCTTTTCGATTATATCTTCTCTTATCTTGTCAAGTGAGACCTCTGCGGCGTGCTGTGTTGATACTACGATAGTGTCAACTCTTACAGGCTTGCCGTCGTCATATTCTACTGTTACCTGTGTTTTTCCGTCTGGACGGAGATATGGCAGAACGCCTGTCTTTCTTACTTCCGTAAGTCTTTTTGCAAGCTTGTGTGCAAGTGAGATAGGGAGCGGCATAAGCTCCGGTGTTTCATTGCAGGCATAGCCGAACATCATACCCTGATCGCCTGCGCCTGTCATAAAGTCGTCGGACTTTTCGCCTTCCTTATGTTCAAGTGCCTCATCAACGCCCATTGCAATATCGGAGGACTGCTCATCGATGGACTGTATAACTGAGCAGGTATGACCGTCAAAGCCGTACTTTGCACGGTCGTAGCCGATGTCTATTACCACCTGACGAACTATTTTCGGAATGTCAACATAGCAGTTTGTTGTTATTTCACCCATACACATTACCATACCTGTTGTTGTGCAGGTCTCGCAGGCAACACGTCCGTTTGGGTCTTGTTTAAGAATTGCGTCAAGTACAGCATCGGAGATCTGGTCGCAGATCTTATCGGGATGTCCTTCTGTTACGGATTCAGACGTAAATAATTTTTTTACCATTTTTATACCTCCATTTTATTCTGACAAGAACGTTTTATTCTGATAAAAACGCAAAAACGCTTGAAAGAAAAGCCTTTCAAGCGCACGAATTTCATACAAAATTCCTCATCTCTCGGATTTTCACCGCAGGATTTAGCACCTTCTCCACCTATAACGGCAGTCAGGTTGCCGGGCTTCACAGAACCAGTTTCTCCACCACTCTTGATAAGGCTTATTCTATTTGTATTTATTATAGCATCATCTTATCATTATGTCAACAGTAAAATAATGCTTTTGTCAGTTTTTCTTGTTTTTGCGTATATGGTCAAGGATAATATAGTAAAATGGTATAGTTATAAACAGCGGGGTCATATAGAGCCATACCGACGGACGCATAAACAGACAGCCTGCCGTGCAGTAAAACCAGAGCACTAAAGCAGGATAGCAGAATACCAGCGGATTGCGCTTCTTTACCGCTTCAACCCCCGTATAGTAAAGCGGTATCAGCAGGAATATCGTCCAGAACACACGCCAGCCGCCCGTAAAAATGCCGAAAAGCAGGAATAGAAAGGTCAAGGCAATGGGCAGTGCTCCGTCAAGAAACTGCTTGAACGCTTTGAGGAATGATATATCGCCGTGCTGAAATCTGCGCATTGGGTTCACCCATATGTAATATATAGGCACAAGGAATGCAATGAGCCAAGCAGGGTGCCAGAAGCCTATCGCTCCGAACATTAAAAAGAAGCAGCAGATTATAAGCGGAAAAAGCTTATCCATAAGCGTTGGGGGATATTTTTTCTTAGGCTCTTTCTGTGAAGCGGAAAATTTCTGCTCTGTGTTTTTTCCGAATTCCTGTCCCTTTTTTTCTGTCCTTGCGCCGAAATCCTCAAAATGCTTTTCAAAGCTTTCCTCGTATGCGCTTTCCATACTCATACCGTTTTTCATTTTTTCGTTTGCGTCATTGAATGCATTTGCAGCAGTCCTGAAAGCGTCCTTTATGACATTTGCTGTAAAGCCTGCAACGGTATCGCTATTTTCCATTGTTTCGGAGCTGTTTGCGTCTGCCGAAGCCTCCTGCTGCGGCTTTTTATCATCATCGGTTTGTGTGAATGACATTCCGGGTGCGCCCTGCGGCACGGAATTGTTTTCGCTCTGACGTCCGTCAGGGTAGATCTCACCGTCATCGGCATTTTTATCCGCACCGTAAATGTAGTCCTCCTTGCGCAGAGAGATACCCTCACTGTTGGGGAGCGGGTCGCTTTCGGTACGCAGCAGCTCATCGAGGGTAACACCGTAAAGCTTTGCAAGAAGAATAAGATTATCTGTATCGGGAGAGGCTTCCGCTCTTTCCCATTTTGATACTGCCTGTCTTGAAATGCCTATTTTTTCGGCAAGCTCCTCCTGTGAAAGATTGTTTTTCTTTCGGAGCATTTGCAGGCGGTTAGCTGTTTCAACGTTCATAATGACACCTCTTAAAAATTTTTCAGAAAAACCGATCCGTGTGTCAAGCAAGCAATACCAATGACCAATAAAGCTTTAGTTGGTTCACAGTATAAAAACAGAACGGTTTGTTCATCATCGTATGTTATTTCCGATGTTGTTTTCAGTATATCACAGCAGTCCGAAACATTCAACATATCAGAGTTTACATTTTGAAAAAAATACTGTTTTTTATGAAAAACACTACGCAACCTTTGGTTGCATACACGCAGCTGCGCCGTTTGCGGAGTTTTGCAAAATGTAATTTTCCCCACATTTTTTGCAGAGTTCCGTCAGGTCCAAAAATAAAAAAACAAAAACAAAGCAAAGTTAAGATGTGTTAAGCTTTGTTAAGATTTTATCACAGTAATTGCAAATAGTCCGGAAATATGATATTATATCACTATTAAAACATATTTCGCAAAAATACATAAAACACTTTTCGTGATTTTTGGACCGTGAAAGGATTGGTTTTTTGAATCAGATACTGATAATGACAGCTGTTGTAATTCTGCTGTGCGTTTTCCTCAACAGAATTTCAAACAAGCTGGGCATACCCGTTCTCCTTGCCTTTATCCTGCTTGGCATGGTATTCGGCTCGGACGGACTTATCAAGATACCCTTTGACAACTATGAATTTGTTGAAAAGATATGCTCCGCCGCCCTCATTTTTATTATGTTTTACGGCGGCTTCGGCACTAACTGGAATGAGGCTAAGCCTGTTGCGGCAAAGGCTATACTGCTTTCAACACTGGGCGTTATCCTCACCGCAGGCTTTACAGGTTTGTTCTGTCACTTTGTCCTCGGCATAAAGTGGATAGAAAGCTTCCTTATCGGTGCGCTTTTGGGCTCGACTGACGCTGCCTCGGTCTTTTCCATTCTGCGTTCAAAAAGGCTCAACCTCCGCTACAATACGGCTTCGCTCCTTGAAGTCGAAAGCGGAAGCAACGACCCATGCGCTTATATGATGACTGCCGTTTTACTTGCTGTTATGCAGGGCACGGCTTCGGGCGGAAAGCTTGCATATATGATATTCGCACAGATAGTATACGGACTTATCGCAGGTGCGGTCATTGCCTTTTTTGCAATTATCGCTCTGAAAAAGTTCAGGTTCACTACCGCAGGCTTTGATACGGTCTTTGTTGTGGCTGTTGCGGTGCTTGCATATGCATTGCCGTCGGCTCTCGGAGGAAACGGCTACCTCAGTACATATATCGTGGGCATTATCCTCGGCAACGCAAATATCAAAAACAAAAAGACCCTTGTACCGTTTTTTGACGGCATAAACGGTCTTATGCAGATGCTTATCTTCTTCCTTCTGGGACTGCTTTCATTCCCGTCAAAGCTGCTGCCTGTTGTTGTTCCGTCGCTGCTCATTGCGGTATTTATGACATTTGTTTCACGTCCGCTGGCTGTTTTTTCGATACTCACACCCTTTAAGAGCAAGATCTCACAGCAGCTTGTAGTGTCATGGTGCGGTCTGAGAGGTGCTGCATCCATCGTTTTTGCGGTCATGGCTATGATGACGGTAAAAACGGAAAATGACGTTTTCCATATTGTTTTCTGCGTTGTACTTTTCTCCATACTTCTCCAAGGCTCGCTGCTGCCCCTTGTGGCTAAAAAGCTCAATATGATAGACAACTCCTCAGACGTCATGAAAACCTTTAACGACTACTGCGACGAAGAGCCTGTTCAGTTCATAAAATTCAAAATAGCAGAAACACATAAGTGGTGCGGAAAATCAGTAAAGGATATTCTCCTGCCGCCGGATACGATACTTGTACTCCTCATAAGAGGCGATGAGCATATCGTACCCAATGGAAAAACAAAGCTTCTCAAAGACGATATTTTCATTCTCTGCGCAAAGTCAACGGGCAACATAAAGGGCGTTCAGCTTACCGAAAAGCACGTAACCGCAGGTGATAAGTACATTGGCACTGCCCTTTCCGACATCAAGGACAACGATATGCTCATAATCATGATAAAGCGCAAGGGAAAGGTCATTATCCCCCAGGGAAACACTCAGATAAAAAAAGACGATATTCTTGTTCTTAACCACAGAACTGTTGAGGAATAAGCTATGCTTAGAAGGTCAAAAGCTGAAATTATAAAAGATACGGCTGTTACGATAGGCGTACTTGCAGCGTCAACGGTATTATGCTTGCTTCTTAAAGCTGCCGACAATACATCTGCATATGCTTCCATGATATTCATTCTGTCCGTATTTCTTATTTCAAGGCTTACAAACGGATATGCATACGGCATTGCTGCTTCGGCGGCAAGCGTTATAATCGTAAATTACATATTTACATTTCCTTATTTTGAACTGAATTTCACCCTTTCGGGCTATCCGATCTACATTTTAAGTATGCTGACGGTTTCCATAATCACAAGCACAATGACCTCGCAGAACAAGCAGCAGGAAGAAGTCCGCATAGAATCCGAGCGTGAAAAAACACGAAGCAATCTCCTCAGAGCAATATCCCACGACCTGCGCACACCTCTTACCGCAATAGACGGTGTCTGCACGGTCATGATAGAAAACGACAGTATGATAGACGCAGATGAGCGCATAAAGCTGCTCAGCGAAATAAAGCACGATTCACAATGGCTCATAAGAATGGTGGAAAACCTGCTGTCAGTAACACGCATTGACGGAAGCACATCAGGCATTATGAAAAATGACGAAGCTGTGGAAGAGGTCATCGCCGATTCCGCAGCAAAATTCAAAAAGCAATTTCCCGACAGAAAGCTTACAGTAACTATCCCCGAAGAATTTGTTATGATACCGATGGACGTTATCCTTATCGGACAGGTGCTCACGAATCTGCTTGAAAATGCAGCTATCCACGCAGGCGAAAATGCGGAGATAAATCTTTCTGCAAAGGTAAAAAGCGACTGCGTTGAGTTTGCCGTATCTGATAACGGCTGCGGCATACCATCTGTTATGCTGCCGCATATTTTTGACGGCTACATAGGCAGGGACAGCAAAAACGACATCAGTTCAAAACGCAATATGGGCATAGGCTTATCTGTCTGCAACACCATCATCAAAGCCCACGGCGGAACAATGTCAGCAGAAAACCTCAAGAGCGGCGGAGCTTGCTTTAAATTCACTCTGCCTGCCGAAGATGAACGGAAGGAGGACAAAAATGGCTAACAATTACAGTATAGTTGTGGTCGAGGACGAAAAAGGCATCCGCAATGTAATGAAAATGGTTTTTGAAGCCAACGGATATAAGGTACACTGTGCAGAAAACGGCAGCGAGGCAATGATGAGCATAACTTCACAATGCCCCGACATTGTTATACTTGACCTTGGTCTGCCGGATATGGACGGTGTTGATATAATAAGGAACGTCCGTCAGTGGTCAGATGTACCGATAATCGTTATTTCCGCACGTTCTCAGGAGCGTGACAAGGTGAATGCACTTGAACTTGGCGCAGATGACTACATAACAAAGCCATTCGGCACATCAGAAATGCTTGCAAGGGTAAAGAATGCCATAAAACACGCTGTTTCGGTAAAAATGCTGCCCAATCAAATGGCTCAGACCGATTTCACATTGGGGGAAATGACCGTAGACTTCAAGAAAAAGCGTGTGCTTATCGGCGGCAATGATATGCACCTCACACAGAATGAATATAAAATAGTTGCACTTCTTGCCCAGAACGCAGGAAAGATACTGACCTATGACTATATAATCAAACACATCTGGGGTCCGAACCTTCAGAGCGACAACCGTATCCTGCGTGTGAATATGGCTAATATTCGCCGCAAAATAGAAAAGGACACCGCAAATCCCGAGTATATCGCAACGGAAATAGGTGTCGGATACAGAATGAATACGGAGTGACCGAATTTCGTATAGCGGGATTCCATATCCGTTCATTATCTGTAAACCGCAGAATTATCCGCAATAAATTCTATGCCAAACGGTTTATTGCAAGCGGTCGGATATGGGATCCGGCTATACGAAAACCATACATACGCCAAAGAGCCGCTGTGATTTTTTCACAGCGGCTCTTTATATTTCATAGCTTATAATGTATCGGCATATCTGATTATTTTCAGTTCGGTATTTTCCACTGCCCACGCAATGAGGGGTTCAAAGTCAAAGCTGTTCTGTGCAGCCTCGACCTCCGCAAGTATAGGACGTGTTTTCGGGTGCTTAGGAGTGAAAACGGTGCAGCAGTCCTCATACGGCTCAATTGAAATGTCGAATGTGTCAATTTTTCTTGCGATCTCTATTATCTCGGTCTTGTCCATACCGATAACGGGACGGAACACAGGCATTCTGCAGGCTGCGTCCGTGCAGACGATAGCACCCATAGTCTGGCTTGCCACCTGTCCCACGCTTTCACCTGTGATAAGAGCCTGCATATTGTTCTTTTCGGCAATACGCTGGGCAATTTCCATCATAAGACGGCGCATAATAATTGTGAAAAGCTCTTCGGGGCAGTTGTCACGGAGCTTTTCCTGTATCTCTGTGAACGGTACGCAGTAGAACGCAATATCTCCGCACCAAGGTGTCAGCTTTTCGCAAAGACGTTCCACCTTCTGACGAGCACGGTCGGAGGTATAAGGCGGTGAAACATAGTGTATAGCCGCAAGCTTTATGCCTCGCTTTGCCATCATATATGCGGCAACAGGGCTGTCGATGCCGCCTGAAAGGAGCAGCATTGCCTGACCCGATGTGCCGACGGGGATACCGCCTGCACCCTTGATATTTCCTGCGTGAACATAAGCAGCGTCCTGTCTTATCTCAACGGTAACGATAACGTCAGGGGCGTTTACATCAACAGAAACGTTCGGGAACGCATCAAGGATACGTCCGCCAAGCTCGGCGCATATTTCGGGTGACTTCATAGGGAAATTCTTGTCCGCACGTTTTGCATTCACCTTGAATGTTCTTGCATTTGACATAGCTTCTTCGATGTAAGGCATAGTCTGTGCGCATATTTCCTCGAAGTCCTTTTTGACTACCATAGCACGGCAGTAAGCCGCAATTCCGAAAATTTTTGAAACGCACTCCTCAACAGCGTCAAAGTCCACATCTTCATCAAGGGGACGTATAACGACCGTAGACTGTGAGCGTTCATAGGAAAATTTTCCGAACGGTTTAAGTCTGCGGCGGATATTTCTGACCATAGCGTCCTCAAAGCTGCGCTTGTTCAGACCCTTTATTGCAATTTCGCCCTCTTTTAGCAGAATAATTTCTTTCATTTTATTCTATCCTTCCGTAAAAAATACATACAATGCTATTATACAATATTTTCGGGCAAAATCCAATAGTTTTCCGAGATTTTTATTTTTTTTGGGGGGCGGCGGTTTGAAGTTTGCTGTAAACTTAAAAATTGCGTCCGCCGCGGTCGTTCCTTTTGCTGTGAACCCTTTTGGCTGAACATTAATACTAATAACCATTTGTTCTATGGATAAAGACGGTGGATAGAATACGTCCAATCAAAGAAAACGACCTCAGACAGGCTGCCGCCTTTCAAGGGAGTTTGATGCAGAGTGGGCGTATTATAGCCATCGTATTTTATCCATAGGTTAAATGGTTATTAGTATTATTGCCACAGCTTGAAAATACCGGACTGCATTGATATTGGTCAAGGGCAAGTCCGTTATCTGCGGCATTAACCGCAATTCTTCGAAATACGTTATATAGGTTCACAGCAAAAGTGACGACCGCGGCGGACGCTATCCCAAAGCTTGCAGCAAAACATAAACCGCCGCCCCAAATAAAAAATAAAAATCAATATGTTTTCTGCATTAACAAAACCGCCGCATCTCTTTCGGGATACGACGGTTTTCACTGCTTTATAATTAAGCCAAGATTTTAATTAAGCCTTGCCGACAGAACCGAAGAGTTCCATCTTTTCCTTTACTGTTGCCTTGATAGCTTCAGCACCCGGAGCGAGGAGCTTACGAGGGTCAAAGCCCTTACCCTGCTGATCCTTGCCTTCTTCGATATACTTTCTTGTTGCTTCCTGGAATGCAAGCTGGCACTCTGTGTTTACGTTGATCTTAGCAACGCCGAGTGAGATAGCCTTCTTGATCATATCAGCAGGAATACCTGTGCCGCCGTGAAGTACGAGTGGCATATCGCCAACCTTTTCCTTTACTGCTGCAAGTGTGTCGAATGAAAGACCCGGCCAGTTTGCAGGATACTTACCGTGGATATTGCCGATACCTGCTGCGAGCATTGTTACTCCGAGGTCAGCGATCTGCTTGCATTCGTTAGGATCTGCACATTCACCCATACCTACTACGCCGTCTTCTTCGCCGCCGATAGAACCTACTTCAGCTTCGAGGGAAAGACCAAGAATATCGCAGGCATTTACGAGTGCTGTTGTCTTTTCAATGTTTTCTTCGATAGGATAGTGTGAACCGTCGAACATAATTGAAGAGAAGCCTGCCTTGATGCAAGCCTTTGCACCTTCAAATGTACCGTGGTCAAGGTGAAGAGCGACAGGAACTGTGATGTTAAGTTCTTCCATCATACCTTCAACCATACCAACTACTGTCTTGTAGCCGCACATATACTTGCCTGCGCCTTCGGATACACCGAGGATAACAGGGGACTTGAGTTCTTCTGCTGTGAGAAGAATTGACTTTGTCCATTCGAGGTTGTTGATGTTGAACTGACCAACAGCGTACTTGCCCTCACGAGCCTTGTTAAGCATTTCCTTTGCAGAAACGAGTCTTGACATAATATTAACATCCTTTCAAGGGATAACACTATCCCATATTTAATATACGTTCAAATTATACCACACAAGTTATCGGATTGCAAGTGCTTTTTGTTAATTTCTTATCATATGATATTCATTCTGCAAAAAAGCAGGCACACAATGCCGTGTGCCTGCTTTCCAATATTTACTGTAATATTTTCGTATGTAACGAATCTACCGTTCTCAGACTACCCAAGGTGTACCGTCTTTTTTTGTGAATGTGCCCTTTGCAACCTGGATAATGTCAACTATCCAGCCAATACCGAAGCAGCCTGCTGTAAGAAGCCAGATAATACCTGTGCCAATCTTGCCTGTCATAAATCTGTGAACACCAAGTTCACCAAGAAAGATTGTGATAAGAAGTGCGGGTGTTTTTTCCATAAATGATTCCTCCATTTGTTATGCATAGTGCGTTTTGATTTTTGTGTCCCGAACATACTTTGTGTATTAAAGCAGAATTTGTTTCTGTTCGACTTGTGCATTTTTTAATATTATATTAACATTCTGCACTTTTTATTTATTATATCATATTTTTTAATAATGTCAATACATTTTTTTAATTTTTCGATATATTTTTCATAATTTTTATGATTTGCTTGTATCTTTTTCAATTACCTTCTGATTTTTCAATGCGCAAAGACTTGCAGCAGGGTGCATTTTCGGCTGTCCGTAAATTTTATTCTTCCTCGAGCTGTTTCTTCACAACACGATTGTTTTTCCTTGCACACAGTGATATTCCGATACAGCCTGCTATCATAATGAGCCACATAATAGGCAGCGTTAAATCGCTCAGTTCATCTATGCAAAAGAACTTCGCCGCCCATACTAAAGCCAAAACAATATATATAGGTATTATACCCTTGTTCGCCCATGTTTTTGCAAATTTAGGGTTCATTATCCCTTTTTTTGCAGTCATATAGGCATATACTATGTAAAATGCCAGAATTGTCGCAAAAAGCACAAGTGAGACCACCATACCCGGTATATCACCTTCATCTCCACATATCATCACAAGAACCATAGAAAAGATAAGTACAACCAAAAACATCACTCTGAAAAGTCTGAAGCCTATCTCATGGTTTTCTGATTTCTGCATTTCGTCATAGCCGACCTCGTCAAATATTGTTCCCGATACCGTATTTTTATCGTAAGCCATTATTATTCCTCCTCAAGCTGACTGCTTATCACTTTTGCGTTATGCTTTCTGCAAAGCAGGGTCATTGTGTCAAATACCATCGCCATAGCTGCAAGCACTATCCAGAATGCTGTCTGAGAACCCGACCAGTTTAATTTTTCACAATTGTAGATCAACATCATCACAAGCAGTATTGCCGAGGCAAACGGACGCTCCTTTTTCTGTTTATACCCTGTAAATGATGTGAACACACCAAGCTGCGCCGTTCTTATATTGTAAAAGCTGAGGCACACAAGGGTTATTGCAAAGAAGCACAGCACCGTTGTTACGGCAAATGCTTTTGAAACAAGCATATTTTCATCAAATGCGATGATAAAGCCAAATACACAGGTCGCCGCAAAATTCAGCACATACCAAAGCTGCATTGCTTTTCTGCCTATCTCACCGCTTACGGCTTTCTGACGCTCGTCAAGTTTTTCTTCCTCTGCATTAAAAATTTTCTCAATAGTTTTTGGTTTCATAATTACATTGTCCTCCCAAGCATTTTTCCGATACTCACTCATTATCCCAGAAAATTTCATCGAGGGTCTTTCCGAGTGCTTTGCATATGTCGATACAAAGATTGAGTGTCGGGTTATAGTCGCCCTTTTCTATTGCGTTTATGGTCTGCCTTGAAACTCCAGCTTTTTCAGCAAGGGTCTGCTGCGACATATCAAGCGCCGCTCTTGCCGCTTTAAGCTTTAAATTCTTTGCCATAGTTATGACAATTCCTTTCGCACTGAATATTCATTGATATTATAATATCATATGTTTTACAGTTTGTCAAGTATATTTTACATTTTGTAAGATAAATTTATTTTGCCCCAATACCTTGATTTTATATTGCAAAACGTATTATAATAGTATCAAGATTATTTTTTCGGAAAGGCGGAAACGCTATGAAACTTCTTGCTATTGACGGAAACAGCATTATGAACCGTGCTTTTTACGGCATTAAGGCTCTTTCCACCAAAAACGGCACTTTTACCAACGCTCTCACAGGCTTTATGAACATATATCTTAAAGTCACAGGTGATATTCAGCCTGAGGCTGTTGCCTGTGCTTTCGACCTTCGTGCGCCCACGTTCCGCCACAAGGCTGACGCTGCTTACAAGGCTAACCGCCACGGTATGCCCGATGAGCTTGCTATGCAGATGCCTCTTATCAAAGAGATACTCCGTGATATGGGTGTTCACGTTCTTGAAACTGAGGGCTTTGAGGCCGATGACATTCTCGGCACGCTTTCAAAAATATGCTACGACAGCGGAAATGAATGTTACATTTTAACAGGTGACCGTGACTCATTGCAGCTTATCAATGACAATGTTACCGTTCTTCTTCACGGCACAAAGGAGCTGAAAAAATACACTCCCGAAAAATTCGGTGAGGACTACGGTCTTGCCCCTTTACAGCTCATTGACCTGAAAGGTCTTATGGGTGACAGCTCCGACAACATCAGCGGTGTAAAGGGTATCGGTGAAAAGACCGCTCTTGCTCTCATAAAGGACTATCACAGCATTGAGGAGCTTTATGAAAAGCTTGAAAAGGGCGAAGTCACAGCCACAAAGTCCGTACTTGCCAAGCTTGAAGCGGGCAAAGAGGACGCTCTCCACAGCAAATGGCTTGCCACTATCGTTTACAACGCTCCCATTGATACGGACTTTTCAGATTATCTTCTCGGCAAGGCTGACGGTGATGCACTTTCCGCACTTCTCACAAAGCTTGAAATGTACAAGCTGCTTGACAAGCTGGATCTTAAGCCTTCTGCCGATACGGGTTCGCAGGAAGTAACGACCGCCGCCGAACGCATTGTTTACAGTACCGACAAGCTTACGTCGGCGGCCCTAAATAAAATAAAAAAACAAGAGAACACCGCATACTTTACCTTTGCGGCAGGCATTTTAAGGCTCATATGGGACGGCTGTATCTACGAATGCGGCGACAAGGAGTTATGCCTTGTTTTTTTCTCGTCGGAGTGCCGCAAGTACGCTTTTCAGGCTAAGCCTGTTTACAGATATTGCTTTGAGAACGGCTGTGAGCTGATAAATCTTGCTGCCGATGCGGACATTCTCGGCTATCTGCTGGACACCTCATCTTCGGAATACACTATCGAAAAAATGTGCGCCGAATACGGTTCGCCTTACTATGATGAACTGGGCGAAAATGCGGATATTGCAAGTCTGCCGCAGCTTTGCGATGTGATGCTCAGAAAGGTCAATGACGAGGGTATGGAAAAGCTGCTCTGCGAGATCGAGCAGCCTTTGACGGAGGTCCTTGCGGCTATGGAATTTTACGGTGTTCGTGTTGATGCGGACGGTGTAAGGACGTTTGGCGACAGGCTTTCCGCTGACATCAAGGGTATTGAGCAGCAGATATATTTTATGGCAGGTCACAGATTCAACATCGGTTCTCCAAAGCAGCTTGGCACGGTGCTTTTTGAGGAAATGGGTCTGCCTGCAAAAAAGAAAACCAAGACAGGCTATTCCACCAATGCCGACGTTCTTGAAGAGCTTCGGGGCAAGCACGACATTATCGACCTTATTATACAGTACCGCCAGCTCACAAAGCTCAATTCCACCTATGTTGAGGGACTTTTAAAGGTCATCGCCGAGGACGGACGTGTTCACTCCGTTTTCAAGCAGACCGAGACCAAGACGGGCAGAATTTCTTCCACAGAGCCAAATATGCAGAACATTCCCGTCCGCACGGAGCTTGGCAGAAATATGAGAAAATTCTTTACCGCTGCCGACGGTTACATTCTCCTTGACGCCGATTACAGCCAGATTGAGCTTCGTATCCTTGCTCATATGAGCGGCGACAAAAATATGCAGCAGAACTTTATTGATGGCAGAGATATTCACACCGCTACCGCTGCTCAGGTATTTGATATGCCGCCCGAAATGGTGACCTCCGAAATGCGGCGTGCGGCAAAGGCTGTAAACTTCGGCATTGTTTACGGTATCGGTGCTTTCTCCCTTTCAAAGGACATTGATGTTTCCGTTGCGGAAGCCGACCGCTACATCAGAAATTATTTTGCCAACTATCCGAACATAAAAAGCTTTATGGACAACACAGTAAAGGAAGCCACAGAAAAAGGCTACGCAGTCACGATGTACGGAAGACGACGCTATATCCCCGAACTGAAAAACTCCAACAAGAACGTTCAGGCTTTCGGAAAACGTGCGGCTATGAACGCTCCTATACAGGGTACGGCTGCCGACATCATAAAGATAGCTATGGTAAAGGTATACAACCGTCTTAAAGCTGAAAAGCTTGATGCAAGGCTCATTCTTCAAGTACACGATGAGCTTATCATTGAAGTAAGCGAAAAGGACGCTGACAGAGCTGCCGCCGTTCTCGGCGAGGAAATGCGTAATGCTGCTGTTCTTAGCGTTCCCCTTATTGCCGATGTCGAAAAGGGTCACACATGGTATGATGCAAAGGGTTAAGGAATTGACCTGTACCAAATCAGCACTCACTTAAGGTCACCTCTAAAAACCACCGGCTAAAGCCTTAGCACCTCATCTGCTTGCATATTTTCCGTCATCTTGCACATAA
>ENA-ORCP01002274-ORCP01002274.1-human-gut-metagenome-genome-assembly--contig:-NODE-2274-length-15538-cov-12.548930_pt1 | contig 15538 bp, 15 predicted proteins | sample MGYA00242990_ERZ507991 | MGnify/ENA primary metagenome ERZ507991 (study PRJEB26167, sample SAMN06115496) | human gut metagenome | host: Homo sapiens | place: China:Henan | collected 2015-05-07... | reverse complement strand
TAACAACCCTATGGTAGGTGCTACCGTAGCTGTTGCAGTATCCATCGAGGAAGCTGCTAAGGCTGGCAAGTTCTAATGCATAAAACCTTATAAAATAAGACTTTTAGGGACTTTTGAAAAATTTTTCAAAAGTCCCTTTTCTTATGTCTCATTGTGGCTTGAATCTTTCATATTAAGAGAAAAAGAGATCCGCGTCAACATGGCGTCAACATTTTAAATAAATGTTGACGCGGACTACACAAAGATGTTGACGGCGTCTACATTTTTCAAAAATCAAAGATTAAGGGAGATCAAGAACATGGGAGACGTAAGAATCAGGGTAAGGCAACGGAAAAATGGCCAAAATGTGTACGAATATTCATTTGAAGGCCTTCCTATTGATGGGAAACGAAACATCATTTCAAAATCTGGATTTAAAACGAAAAAAGAAGCAAAAGCGGCAGGACAAGAGGAAAAGGAAAAATACGAAAAACTAGGGCAAATAACAAAAATAAAAGAAATGTCTTATTCTGATTTTCTTGACGAATGGTTAAAAAAGGATTGTGTTCATTGCAAAAGGACAACCATACAAGGTTACATCAAAAGAATCAATCTCTATATAAAGCCGCAAATAGGTTACAAAAAATTAACAGCAATTAACAGAGATGATATTCAAGAACTTATGACCAATATGTATAATGATGGCTTTTCAATAAACACAATAGTATGCGTCAGAGGGATTTTATCCAAAAGTTTCGATTATGCCATAATAGAACGGATCATTCCCTTTTCGCCCGTCATGAGGATCACAATACCAACAAATGACAATCCGAAAAATCAAACAAGAGAAAATCCTCATGCATACATTCCAGAAGATATTATGATAAAAATATTTAAGCGTTTTCCGGAAGGAACCACGGCTTATATTCCTCTTATGATTGCTTATCATACGGGGCTCAGACTTGGAGAAGTATATGCGCTGACATGGAATGATATTGACTTAAAAAACAAAACGTTGTCGGTAAACAGACAGGTGCAATGGCAGGCCGGCACAAAAACAAAAGAAGAGATAAACAAAACAAAATCACAAAAATCGGATGGATTCTGGTATTTCTCCACGCCAAAGTATGACTCCTACAGAACCATTGATATAGATGACGAATTAACGGAAATCTTGCTTAACGAAAGAAATAAGCAACGGTCTTTTAAGAGAATATACGGCGACAACTATTATAAGTATTATTGCGAACAGGCGCTTACATACAATGGACATAAGCCGAAAAACTACATTCTTGCAGTAAATAAGATAGGAGAAAAAGATTTCAAAAGCGAAGTAAATTTTGTCTGCAGGCAGGAAAACGGATATTATGTTACCGCGAGAACAACGCAGAATATTACGAGAGTCGTCAAAAATGGTATTAAATTTGAAGATTTCGATTTTCATAGTTTGCGGCATACTCATGGAATGTTACTGTACGAAAACGGCGCAGACTGGATATATATTCAACGTAGATTAGGACATAAGGACCTTGATACTACTATAAATATCTATACCAGCCATTATACGCCTAAAATCCACTACAACGGCGCTGTAAAATTAAATGACATTTACAGCATAAAGGCGAAATGTATATAATTTTGTGATCGTGCAACTTTCATTATATTTTTCTTTCATAATAATTATGTAACCAATAAGAAACCCGGAGAAAAAATAAGGAGGATTCAAAATGAAAGAAGTAAAGATTGTTCGTGTCGCAAAGGGACAGGAAGCAGAAGGAGCCAAGCAGATTGCTGACTTCTATAACGAGATGGAGAAGCAGAATGCTCGTACCTCTCGTGCTATCATCACCAGTGTTGGCGATGACATCGTATACACCGTTTTCGCAGATGTATACGAAGAGGATGACGGCCCCGACGATATCGATGATTTCAATGGCATCGACGATAAGGATGACGGCGGCGAAGACGAAGACGATGATGAGGATTTCCTCAGTTAATCGTCGCAGAAAGAGGGGCTGAAAAGCCTCTTTTTCTATGCAAAAATGCTTTTGCGGCAGAATCTTTCATATTAATAGTATAACAAACAGCAAGGAGGTATCTGTATTTGAAACAGTATGTCTTAGACACAAATATTCTGATCGAAAGTCCTGATGCAATCTTTGGATTCGACGACAACCTGGTATGCATTACCATGAAAACGCTAGAAGAATTGGATGGATTGAAAAAGGCCCCTGGAGATACCGGATTTAATGCTAGAAAAGCGATTCGGAACATTAATTCCTTGAAAGATTGTCACGGAAATTACGAAGCAGGTCTCGAAATGAAAAACGGCGGTACTTTCCGGATTCTTAAAAAACCAATTAATATTGATCCCATTAGAGCAAGCAATACAATTCAGGGGCTTGATATGAATAAGCCTGATAATGAGATTCTGCTTACTTTTATGGTGAGTTTGTCATCTGATTATGAGAATATCTTGATCACCAACGATGTTTCCATGCAGGTTAAGGCAGAACTTTTAGGTATCAGGACTCAGAGTTACCACAACCTCAGAGTAAGCGAAACGGGATACCGTGGAATTAAATGCTACGATATCGCTAACTGGCAGACAATCGAAGAGTTGTATAAAAACGATGATTACGTTGGCGTAGAAACAATTCCGGAATTGAAAGACGAAAACTTTGTGGAAAATGAATATATATATCTGAAATGCGGAAATATGAAGGCTTATACCGTATATAAAAATAAAAAGCTTTTCATCATCGATTCTAAAACATTAAAACCCTGCAATGTCAATGCGAAAAACGATTCGCAGAAGTTTGCGTTACATGCGCTGATGGCTCCGTCCGAAGAAATTCCATTAGTTATTCTGAAGGGTCCTGCCGGATCTGCGAAAACTTTCCTTTCTCTGGCGGCAGGAGTAGATCAGACTTATGACGGAAAATACGGAAAAATCGTCATCACAAGAGCAAATGTTCTGGCAGATAAAGATATTGGATATCTCAAGGGATCACTGGAAGATAAGATGAACCCGCTGCTGGCTCCATTCTATGATAATCTCGAAGTAATCCTGAGATGTTTCAACGGCGGAGAAAAAGAGTCAAATGAACAGATCCAGATGCAGATCGAGGACATGAAAGAATCCGGCATTTTGGAAGTCGCATCACTGGCTTATATGCGCGGTAGAAGTTTAAATGGAGCGTTTATCATCGTGGATGAAGTCCAGAACATGTCCCCCTTGCAGGTTCTTACGCTTGTAACTAGAGCCGGTATGGGAACTAAAGTCGTTTTATGCGGTGACCTCGATCAGATTGACGCGCCGAATCTCGACAGAGAAAACAATGCTCTGGCATACGTTTCCGAAAAAATGAAAAATAGCCCGCTGTGCGCCCAGATTACTTTCAATCAGGACGAATGCGTAAGAAGCCCTTTGGCTTGGGAAGCGGCGGCAAAATTAACAATTCGATAGTCTACGATCATCTATGAGCGGGGAGCAATCCCCGCTTTTCTGTGTTTCAAAATGCTTTCTTTCATAATAATTATAGAAGGAAATAAATGAAAGGAGATTATTATGCCTTTGTTTAAAAACAAAAAAGAAACACAGAAGCAGCAGTCAACCGAAATTAAAAAAGCCAAAGGACATCGTGCAAAAACAGCGCAGCAGAGCATTCCTTACGAGGAAATGTATCCTAATGGCATGATTAAAGTCGGACCGGGACTATACTCCAAATCTTATTATTTCGGAGATATGAATTTTGCAACCGAAAAAGAGGATAAACAGGAGGAGATTCTTAAGAGTTATTCCAAGCTCTTGAGCAAATACGCTCCGAATGTGACGGCCCAGTTTACTATTTTTAACCGCAAAGCTTCCGCTGACAAGATTAAGGAAAAATTTTTCTTAAAACCCAGAAACGGCAGTAGCTTCGGAAAAGCCGAAGAAGAGATCGAAAGAGAAAAGCGGCAGCAGGAATATCGTGACGAATACAATGCGATTCTGGATAACAGAATCAAAGAAGGCAGAAACGATATTCAGAAAGAGCGCTACATTACACTTACTTTGAAAACCACGGATGTAATCATGGCAAATCGTACTTTCGCGACACTGGATGAAGAAACCAATAATGCCGTGAGAGAAATTAATAAGACCGGTGTGCGACCGTTGACTATCGAAGAGCGCATCTGCATCCTTCACGACATTTATAAGGTAGGAGAAGAAGATTTCTTCCCTGATCTTTTGAATGATTATAAAGATGAAAACGGCGAGTTCTCTCTGGAAAAGCTTTTTAAAAAAGGATTAACGACAAAGGATCTTATCGCTCCCAGCAGCTACATGAATGGAATGGCTCAGATCCAGCTAGGTGAATATAATTACGCGAAAACATTTCTGATTAGTAATTTTCCAACAGCCATGGATACTTCCTTCCTGTCAGAGATTACAAACATTCCATGCGCTATGCTTACCTCTGTAATTTTTAAATCCTGCCCTCATAAGAAGGCCATCAGAGATGTAAAAGCTCAAAACAGCGCCATTAAATCAGAAGTGGTAAAAGCGAACCAAAAAGCTATTAAAAATAACTACGATCCTTCATTGATTTCCGAAGACCTTTTGACAGCGAGAGAAGAGGCGGCGGAACTGGTTAGAGAGGTAACTGTTCATAATCAGAAGCTATTCTTTACTACGGTAACAGTTACTTTGCTGGCGACCTCATTGGACGAGCTTAAGGAATATTCCGAAATTTTAAAGATGAGAATCTCGGATTTCTCCTGTCAGGTAAATACTTTGTACGGACAGCAGACTGTCGGATTCAAAACAAGCTTACCACTCGGCATGAATTATACGGAAATCGACCGTATGCTTACTGCAGATTCTATTGATGCACTGTTCCCGTTCTCTGTACAGGAGTTAATGGACCAGAATGGTCATTTCTACGGATTGAATCCTATTACGAAGAATATGATCGTCTACAACAGACGAGATAGTTATCTGCCGAACGGATTAATTGTAGGCCAGTCCGGTAGAGGTAAATCTTTCTTCGCAAAAGGAGAAATTATCCCAAATCTGCTCGATACGGATGATGATTTTATCATCATGGATCCTGATGGTGAGTATGTAGCGATGGCCAATGAATTTGGCGGCACTGTAATTAATGTATCTCAGAGAAGCGAGACTCATATTAATCCCCTGGATATGGATATCAACTATGCCGCAAGCAAAAACGATGATCCGGTGGCAATGAAAGCGGATTATCTGGTGTCTTTGTGCGAGTCGGCAACAAAACAGGTAGGCGGTCTTACTCCTTATGAGATTAACACGATTCAGAAGGTTACCAAGATCATCTACAAGGATTATCTTACCAATCTTGAAGAAATGAGAAAGAATAATCCAAATATTACCATCGATACGGATTCTTCTCCCACACTGGCGTCTTTCTACAGCGCTCTGCTTGACATGGATGGTCCGGAAGCTCACCAGCTTGCTATGGCAATGGAGCGTTTCTGCGTCGGCAACGATGATGTGTTCGCACACAGAACCAACATCAACCCTAAGTCCAGATTAATCGTTTATAACCTCAAACCGATGCCAAAGAATATGAAAGAATTCGGCATGATGGTTTGTCTGAGCGACATCTGGAACAGAATCGTCCGGAATAAAGACGAGCATAAAAACAAAGCTACATGGGTTTATCTCGACGAGTTTTATCTGATGGTTCAGACGGAGTCCTCTGCTATTATGCTTCAGGAGTATTTCAGGCGTTGCCGTAAGTATCATGGAATCATGACCGGTATCACCCAGGATATCGAAGATCTGCTTATTACTCCCGAAGGAAGAGGTATCTTTAATAACAGTGGTTTCGTGGCAATGTTGAGTCAGTCAAATATCGGACGTAGTGAAATTCAGGAACAGTTTGACGTAAGCGATGCCTTGATCGATTACATTAAGGATAAGCCTTTAGGTACAGGCCTATTATACACCGGACAAACAATAGTTCCTTTTAACTACAATCTCCCCAAAGACACAAAGCTCTATAAGCTGATGTCCACCAAACCAAGTGAAGAATAACCAAAAAAGAGATCGAGAAATCGGTCTCTTTTTTAAGAAAAATTTCTGTGCAGAAAAATGCGGCAGAATAACAGAAATCTTTCATATTAATGATAGAACATTAAGGAGGTATTTTTTATGAAAACAATCCCCGAAATTATGAACGTTATAAACGGACTGGATGAAAACGGAGAAGCAAAAGCAATCATTGGAATCCAGTATGTTTTGTTAAATAAAAACGGTGAACCGGTTAAGGTCATGGACAAGGAAGATGTGTACAAGCCGGAAATCAACATTATTCCCCGTGATGGTATTATGCAGGTAGATATTCGGTTTGACTCAGAACAGGATATCAGTCTGGCAAAAATCTGGAAAATTCTGGAACAGTACACGAAATCCTCCGGAGATTTTTATACAAAAGATAATGCGGATGAACTGGTTCCTTCGCTGATCCTGTGCATTATCCCTTTAACGGAAGAAACGGATAGTTATGTGGTGGCGGGAGATCCACTTATGCATGCATTGACGGCGACTGTTCCCAAGGGCGGAGTAAACTGCATTCGGTTGATTTTCAATGCAGATTTTGTACATTTCTTCTTCTCTGAAGATGCAATTGATATGAATGATATTGCAACCGAAGTTTCCGACGAATTATATCGAAGAGAATATGCAAATCGGCAGATGGATGTCCGAAGAGAGCGGCGCATCGCGGAAATTCAGAAAAAGAGAAATTGAGAACGATAAATATAACAGTCAATGCGGATATTACATAATATCCGCTTTTGGCGTTGAAGGAGTTTACACAATGGGATTTTTTAGCGGAAACAGAAAAAATCAGCCGTCAATGTCAACCGAAAAAACGTTGCAGAGAATCGGTATAGCAGGAACGGCACATCATACCGGAACAACGCATTTGGCAATTAATATCGCAATCACCTTACGCAGTCTTAATTATAAGGTTGCTGTGATTGAAGACAATCCATCAAAACATTTTGAATTAATTGCTTCTGAGTTAGATTACGACAACAGTGAAAATATAGGTTATTTCAACTATAAAGGTGTTGATTATTACCATTATTGCAGACCGATCCCATTTTTTGTCTTAATGCAACGGAATTATGACTTCCTCATTATTGATCACGGCACGTACGCTAATTGCGATCGGAACACTTTTTACGCCAATAACATCAACGTTATCACAACCGGATCGCGTTTGTGGGAATTAGCGGATTATGAAGACTTTATGGAAGGCATTCAGGTAGAAGAAAGAGGCATCGAGATTGAAAACAGAATGAGCCGACAGTACAACTATGCTTTTATGTTTGCTCATGATGATTATTTCTTCCAAAAACAAATCCTGGAGCATATGGGCGATGATATTAAGAGCATATTTCCTGCATATAAAGAAAACTTATTTGATGACCCGGATTACGATACTGTTAAACAACTTATTCCCTGGGTGCAGATTCCCGAAGAATCCAGCAACAAAAACAAATCTCACGGTTTATTTGGATTAAAATTCAATAAAGAATCCGAGCATAAGGAAGATAAACCTAAGGACTCCGAATACGAAGAAGAACTCATTAAGCGGGATACTACTTTTTCACCGGAAATTCCGGAATTAGAGGATGATTGCACCATTGAGCAGCCTGTCGTCGAGCAGCCAGAAAATAATTCTTCGGAAGATGAGCTTGTTTATCCTTTGGCAGATCCATTACCTAATAATGCGGAAGATATTACTGAAGTTAAAGAGGCAGCTGCTGAAGCAACAGAATCCGAACACTCCCTAGTTGTCGAAGTTATGCCGGTGCCGGTTATAACACAAGAAGAAAAGAAGCTGGAAAATGATGCGGAAACAGCTGTTGTTAAAGAGAAAATTGCTGCAGAAATTGAATCTGTTCCGGAAACAATTCCATATTATGCCGAAGAAACAAAAGAAATTGCCGAACAATTATTTGTTGCCGCAAAAGAGATTCAAAAATATATAATGAAACACGTAGATGAATTGACAGACGATCCACAAATGGCACTTTTCCTGAATGCGTTTGCGACAAAGGAAATGACAGGAGCCTTTGGCTGTCTGCTCCGCGGCAAAGCAGAACACAGCCGCAAAAATGGTAAAGATGGAGAAGCTGTTATCAGAATCGAAGACGGCGAAATTAAATATGAGATAAAAGAATCTTCTTTGAAGGAATTTTTAGGAGAAGATGCAGGATATTTGATAGCGCCAAGCACCGACAGTTTTATTAAATTGTAATTCATTCAAAAAGAAAATTTCGAAGGAGGTAATGCAGGACATCTTCCTCTCACCTAAGCTGAGACCATGAGTGGAACACCCTGCTTTAAAAATGAAAATAACCGACAAAGATAGTTTAATAGAGGCTCAATATTCTGTATTATTAAAAGTAGAAGAGCTTAATTATTTATCTAATAATGAACACTCCTGCATTGAAAGAAATAAAATAAAAGAATTAGCATTCGCAGCATTAATTTCCATGAACGCAGAAGGTATATTTCAGAAAGAAGAAAACATATTTTTCAGAAATATCTTAATGCCTAAGGTTATCTTTTTTGAAAAATATCCTTTTCTTAGAAACAAAGTCTTGGATTTGCCTATATACAAAGAAAATACTGATCAGACCCTAAATGAAGAGCAATGCACAAATAACGAAACTTCTGATGTCATTGTTATTGAAGATGAAGCAAAAGCAGTTTTCAAAGACATGGCTCGGAATACGGACGGAGTTTTCAACGAAGATAAAGAACCAGAAAAAGGTATACAGGAAACGTCAGAAAAAAATAAACAGGCAGAGGGGTCTGAACAAGTAAATATACCCGATGAAACCGATACAGTACCGCAAATCCGATTAATATATGATAAATACCGGCTCGAAGATTCTATTATGGAACATCACGAGACGGAATACGCTAAATTTTTGGACACTATGTGGTTTAATATTTTCCACATCACTTGCAATGTAAAAGACGGTTTTATGCCGGAAAACTTTACAATTATTGTATTTCCTACCGAAATTGCAAAAGACAGACGTCCCTTGTCGCAAGCGGTAGCTTTGCTCCATGATAACTCAAAAAAAATAATTTTCTCAAATGAAAAAACAGGAACTTCTGTGGAGATAAATTACGAAGATTATATGTTCGCTATTACTTCAAGGTTTGTGGACGGAAAACTGAACACTAAAATTTCGTTAGCCAACAGAGAATATGAAATCACAGACATGGAAGAAGAAAATTTTTCTGGCAACATTATTCCGGAACACTTCGGGAAAACCTTGTATTTTGAAGACGATAAAGTTGAAATTTATCCTCTGAATACAACCAATAACGAACAATCCGGTTGTGTATCTTTTATGTATAAATTTACTGAAAGCGGCAAAACCACATATGGCACTTCAGAAGAAGATGATTCTGTTGTAATAGCAATCAAGAAAGGAGGGGCTAAACGAATCAGCTGCTATTGGGTAGGACAGGATTCTGAAAGAAGATTGAATTTTGTGGTAGATTAATTTCTGTGCAGAAATTTTCATAATATCATTCTATGTGGTATATTGTATTTAGTGTTTTGGAGGTCACAAAATGACAGAGAATGAAGAATTAGTAATAATTTCCGATAGTCTGTTAAAATTTCTAATTCATGATAATAATCTATCATCGAAAGACGCTTTTGAAATTTACAACAGTTGGACAGCTTCCACTCAGACTCAAATAATATTTGCTAACAATGTAAAGTGGGCTCTGCGATTCATCAGGAACAAGAAAAATTCGCCCGTTCTAAAAAATAAGGTATTCGCCGAACTTTTAGAACATAAATGACCTAGCAAAGGAGAAGAAAATGGGTATTAATTCAAATGTTAAAAAAAGCGATGAACTGAAGACACAGGAGATCAATGAGTTAGCGGTATATCTTAATTCTTTGGATCCGGCTGACAAAGAAAAAAGAGATTTTGCTTTTGAAAAGCTTTGGCTTGCTGTCAAGAAATTTGTTATTTCTATTTTAAAAAGCAGATATCCTACCTATTACACAAAACATTTTGAAGAAATGCTCGATTGTGCTGCATTGGATATTTTCCTAGAACTTCCCAAGTATGATATTAATAAAGGCGCATTCACAACTTACATCAGCAGAATCGTCGCTCATGCTGGACAAAAGTTTGTAAACGAATATTCCAATACTTCAGCGTATTATGGTGCTGCGATTGCTAAAATTAAAAAAGCCATGAATGCCATGGAAAAAGAGAGTGTCAAATTCGACGTTCACACACTGTCTGAAAGAACTGGTCTGCCTATCACGACAATTAACACCTGCCTTGAACAGATTCATTTCAGTGAAACAGTTCACTTGGATACGATTCCGGCAGATTTTTTATCCGACATCAACGGAATCGACAACTCACCAGAAGCAAAAGCTTTGGCAAAAGAAGAAGCCATTTCCATCAGAAAAGCGATTGAAAACGCACTTCCGGAAGATGCAAAGAGAATCGTATTATTGAGTTATGGTTTTGAAACCGGTGAACCTGTCCCAGATGCGAGGATTGCCGAAATATTAAACATCAATAAGGCAACGGTCCGCCGCAAGCTTAATACCGCGATTAGAACGCTCGGCGCAAGCCTTAAAAGAGAACAGCTTTTCCAGAACAGAATTATTCGTCAAGAAATTGACAGCCAGGAAATTAATTTTATTCCGAAAACAGCGCCGGATGAAATCGAGGATGCAAAACTGTTCATGCAGATGAATACATCTATTTTCTAATTCCGAAAAATATATTGAGCGCCTGCAACTAAAAGCAGGCGTTCTTTTTGTGTTTATTTTCTTTCATATTAATTTCAGATTAAGAGAAAGGGAGTGATATTGTGAGACGGTTTAACGACCGGAAAATATATGAAGATGCCGACTGTGTGGAAATCGCAGAAGCAATCGGCATGAAAATGCAGAAAAGAGGCAGTTCTGTATTTATAGAGTGCCCGGAACATGAAAAAAACGCAGGAAAAAGAGATACGGACTTAGATCGTTGTATCGTAAGTCAGAAAGGATATCATTGCTTTTCCTGTGGCGCAAACGGCGGAGTAATTTCCATGGTCCGGAACTTCTTGGGAACGTCGCCTTACGAAACAAGGAAGACGATAGCTACGCTGCTTGGGGGTGTTAATAATTACCTCGAGGACGGAGAATATGACCCAAGTAAGGAGCAGCCTTATAAAAAGGAGCAGCTGGAAGCCTTAGGACTTTGCCAGACAGTCGTAGCTTATCTGCCGGCGGCATTGTGTGAATCTGAGGAGGAAGTGAAGAGTAAAAAACTCTCTTTGGGAAAGGATAATGTTTTTCTTTCTTTTAATGATGAAGGTAATCCGCATTTTGATACCGAGAAAACAGACTGCGTTACGCAGGATGAAGCGTTTATCGGTTATCAAAAAGAGGTTATTACTCTGAATTCCTTATTCCAGGAAGAACCGGATGTATTTTATGATCTGATCATGAGAAAGTCAGTGGAAATGTACTGGAAGTGGAAGAAACTGGTTGATTGTAGCAATGCGATTGAAAAAATCATTCCGTCGCAGGAACTTGCTTATCATGCCGTAACAAAATTCAAGCGAAATATGGGTATCTGTGAGAGAATCTATCAATCGCTTACAGTTAAAAAGCCCGCATAAGAACTATATAAGGAGCAAAATAAATGTACAGAGATATTACGACGTATAATCAAAGAGATGCAGAAAGAAAGCCAAGTATCTTAGAAAACAATGTGAACGGAATAAGTTTCAGGGTCCACAAACGTATTTATTGTGGAGACCAATGGCTTTTGACATGTAGAGAGCTCGGTGTTGAACAGAAACAACTTCATACGGAGAACATGGAAGAGGCAAAAAAGCTTGGAATTAATAAAATGAAAGAACTGCTTAAGGATAAAATTGAAAAATTCCAAAAAGCAATAGAACAGTTGGAAAATTGATAGGAGGAAAGATCATGGCACATATGACAAATAAAAAGAGAAAAGAAAGAGACAAGAACGCGTTAAATAGAGGATTTAACGGATTTAATACCGGCACCCGCAACATGGGTTATGAATCAAACAATGCGAGAAAAGCTGCGGCACATTTAAAATGCGCTTACTGCGATTAACATGTTTGACTGATCTGTTCTTGAGGATGTAGATTTAGATTTTTTAATGATGATAAATCAAGAGCTGATGATATTTAAAAATGTTTAACTATATAGAATCTTTTATCATGGGAAGATGTTTAGAATGGCTTAACGATCTTGATCCTGATGAAGCAGTAACTCAAGAAGATATTCGATATGTAGAGACAGACTAAATGCGTGTTTCTTATGGATTGGAGGTAAGAAATGGAATATAATAATTGGATTCCTGTCAGTTCTGGTATTTTTCCAGATGATATGGAAGATGTGCAAGTGACATTTATTGGATATAACGACCATGCACCACATTGCGAAGCATTTGCTTATAGAAACGATGAAAAATGGTATTGGTCATTAGATGATTGTGAAGTCAAGGTGGAAATTACAGCATGGAAGAAAAAATGTGAACCGTATAATGCAGAGTAAGGAAATTCGCATTTCTTTAGAAAGATTGGAGTGATTAACATGAAAATATACGTTTTATTAAGACAAAATTATGAAGGTAGTGACACAGTTTGCGTTAGTGCAGACATAAATGAAATTAGCACAAGTATTTGTGAAGATTTTTATCCTGAACTTGAAATTTGGGAAGATGGAGAAATGATTTATCAGACAAGTGGTAATGATGTTTTAAAAGCTATATCAAAAGAGATGGATAGAAACTAAGATTTACATAGAAAAACACCGGAATAACCCGGTGTTTTTCTTATTCTGTGGAAGATGTGAAAATATCGTTTTTGATAGCCTGCAACTTCTCTGCCTGCAATTTATCATACTCTTCAGGAGTTATGAAGTCTGCCAGGTATTCTGTACCAAAAGTGAGTACTTCGAGTACTTTTTCCGGCCAGTCAAACTGCTTGCCGCAATGAGGGCAGGTGACGGTTCTTCGGAATTCCCTGGTTACAACCATGCCATCTACCAAAACCATAGAGCCTTTATGAATACACTTCAAGTCCTGCTCGGCTTTTGCTCCGACACTGATGATGTGGGGGTAATCTGTTCGATTCGTAGGAACGTCCTGCTTCAGGTAATATTTTCTGTCAACCGCAATTTGATAAGCAGCGATGCCCTTATAAGAAGACTGGCTGATGATATCCTTGTAGATCGTAGATTCTTTCCGGCCATTTACATCATCACATAGCGATCCGAGTAAATAAACCTGATTGGAAATTTCTCTCTTTTCATTAAGGATACGAGTTGCTTCTTTTTCTTCAAGCCCTGTATATCTCGCCTCAACATAAATAGGAGTGATGAGAGATACTTCGCCGGGCCTGGAAGATTTCTCGTGACAGTGGGCGCAGATCGTTCCTTTGTTTGCGTTCAGGGTAGTAATAACACCTTTTACCGCCACAAGATCATTCTTTTTCCATTTGCTCATTTCAGCAACAATATCCGGATCTTCCGAATAAAGAAATGGTTTGGAATAAAAAACATTAGTGCTGATTCCATTCTCTCTGTTAGCACTTGCGACGACTAAAAAAGCCTGTCCTTTTCTGTAGCCGCCGGTCGCGTCATCCATGATTATAATAGGATCCTCCGCGACAATTCCAAAGAGAGAAACATTGTTTAGTCGTGCCATATATTCCTCTTTCTGTACAGCTATTTATCCCTGCTCTGTCGCTGCACGGAGTAAAAGCAGGGATTCATTATCTATTCATTATTATTATGCTAGAAATCTGACGAAAACACGGAAAATTTTACTGCAAAGAATTCTGTCATAATAATAAAGAAGACTATTGAAAAGAGGAGGAAAAGTTATGTTATCTGAAGAACAGCGCAAGATCGTTGAGAAAATCGACGGAAAAGTACTTGTTGTGGCATGTCCCGGCAGCGGAAAAACCACAACGATGCTAGAACGCATACATTATATGGTATCTGAGAAAAAAGTGGATCCTATGCGGGTCCTTATGGTTACATTCACCAAGAACGCAGCTAATGAAATGTCCGAAAGATTCCACCAAAAATATCCTGAGGATGGCGAGGTTTGTTTCGCAACCATTCATTCTATTTGCTTCGGCATTTTAAGGACGGAATTTCCTTCCTTGAACGGAAACAGCATCATGAAAGAATGGGAACAGAAAAAGTATTTTAAAACCGCCTTAAAAGACAGTGTTGATAAGGCGTATTTGGACGAAGCAGCCAACTCACTTATATCAATGATCTCATATGCCAGAAATGCTGGACTCGATCCGTATAAAGAATATGACGGAATGATTCCCGTATGTGATACACAAGTGAAATTCGCTCCGTTATACAAAGGCTACGAGAACCTGAAACATTCTGAAAACAAAATCGACTTCGACGATATGCTTATTTTAACACTTCAGTTATTTAAGCAGAATCCGGTAGCATTACACCGGTATCAGTCGTTATACGATTATATTATCATCGATGAATTTCAAGACACAAACCGGATTCAGGCAAATATTTTTTATAAACTGGCAGAGTTGCACGGAAATCTTTGTGTGGTAGGAGATGATGACCAGTCTATTTACGGATTCCGTTCGGCGGATTCCAGTATCATGCTGAATTTCAAAAAGAAATTCAAAGATGCGACGAAATTCACCCTATCCACCAATTACCGGAGCGGAAAAAAGATCGTCGAATATGCCGGAAAGGTAATCGATCACAACCAGACCAGATTCAAAAAGAAATTTGAAGCGGGCCGGGAAAATGCAGGAGATTTAAAGTTCGGGATCTATGGTGATGAACTGGATGAAAACCTCGCTATTATCAAATGGGTCAAAGAGCTGCATGACAACAAGGAGGTCCCGTATTGTAAGATTGCGTTGCTTTACCGGAAAAACGTCGAAGCAACAACAATTCTCCCTTTATTGAAGAAAGCCGGTATTCCGGTAAGTATCAAAGAGAACCCCGGAAACATTCATAACCATTATGTTTTTGAAGCAATCAATGCGTATTACCAGCTGTCGCAGCTGTATGATCCCAAGGAAGATAAAATTCCTAATAATGCAAAAGCGTATCTGACAAAGATTTTGAATTGTCCGTCCAGATATCTGAAAACGGAATTTTTCAAAGACTGTGATCTCAGCGAAGCTTCGATCAAAAAATGCGTCAATGCTTATTTTGATACGACGGAGTATAACTCTGGAAGATACCGGAGAATTCTTAACAGCTTTGATGAATTAAAAGAAACATTGGGAAGAATTCGAAAAATGAATCCCAAAATGTTTTTAAAAGCCATCGTCGATACAGATTTTGAACTCTGGGTAAAACAGGCTGCAGAATTTCGTGGACTAAGCTATGAGACGGCAAAAGCAGTGCTGCATGATGTTATTTCCGAAGCTAATTCTTTCGATTCCATGGAAGAATGGATGGATTATATCGGAGACTTTCAGGAATTT
>ENA-ORCP01002271-ORCP01002271.1-human-gut-metagenome-genome-assembly--contig:-NODE-2271-length-15553-cov-6.701990_pt1 | contig 15553 bp, 12 predicted proteins | sample MGYA00242990_ERZ507991 | MGnify/ENA primary metagenome ERZ507991 (study PRJEB26167, sample SAMN06115496) | human gut metagenome | host: Homo sapiens | place: China:Henan | collected 2015-05-07... | reverse complement strand
GTCTGCGGTCGTTTTCTTTGATTGGACGTATTCTATCCACCGTCTTTATCCATAGAACAAATGGTTATTAGTATGATAATATAAATAAAGGGTGATAGAAATGAACTTAATTCAAAAGATCTCTGCCGTAATAAACAAATTTTTATTTCGTGTCAGATACAAGGACGTTTTCTACATAAACGGTGCGGAAACGCTGCCTGCACCGCTGACCAAGCTTCAGGAGGACGAGGTTTTCCGTATGCTCGAAATAAACGAGGCGGAGGCTCGTCAGACACTTATTACTCATAATCTCAGGCTTGTTGTTTACATTGCAAAAAAATTCGAGTCCACAGGTGTTGGCATTGAGGATCTTGTTTCTATCGGCACTATCGGTCTTATCAAGGCGGTGAACACCTTCTGCCCAAGCAAAAATATAAAGCTTGCAACATATGCGTCAAGGTGTATTGAAAACGAGATACTTATGTTCCTGCGAAAATCATCACAATACAAAAACGAGCTTTCGATCGATGAGCCTCTTAACATTGACTGGGACGGAAATGAACTGCTGCTCTCCGATATTCTCGGCACGGACGAGGACATTGTAAACGGAAACATTGAGAGCGAGGCTGAAAAAAGCGTTCTTTTGCAGGCTGTTGAAAATCTCCCCGAACGTGAAAGATGCATTATGAAAATGCGTTTCGGTATTCCTAACGGAAACGAAATGACGCAGAAAGAAGTTGCTGACATTATCGGTATCTCTCAATCCTACATTTCACGTCTTGAAAAGCGTATCATAAAAAAGCTTAAACGTGACCTTGAAAAGGTAATGAACTGATACCATATTTTGCTTTTTGTAAACTGAATAACCATAACAGCTTTCGGTAATAATTATTTTAAGGATCTACCTATTAATTTTATCGGGAGCTTTTATTATGTATTACAGTAAGGTCGATATAAGCGGTGTCGATACATCAAAGCTTATTGTTCTTAAAGAAGCCGAAAAAATGGAGCTGCTCAAAAAATACAAAAACGGTGACAAGTCCGCCCGTGAAAAGCTTATAAGCGGCAACCTCAGACTGGTTTTAAGCGTTATTCAGAAATTCTCCGGCAGAAATGAAAACGCAGATGACCTTTTTCAGGTCGGCTGTATCGGTCTGATAAAGGCAATTGACAACTTCAACACAGATCTGGACGTGAAATTTTCAACATATGCCGTTCCTATGATAATGGGTGAGATAAGACGCTTTATCCGTGACAACAACCCTATCAGAATAAGCCGTTCTCTCCGTGATATTGCGTACAAGGCTTTGCAGGCAAAGGAACAGTACATCAATTTACATCAGAAAGAGCCGAATATAAAGGAAATTGCCGATATGATAGACTGCAGGCAGGCTGATGTTGTTACCGCTCTTGAAAGCGTTACCGACCCGGTTTCGCTTTATGAGCCTGTTTACTCAGATGCAGGCGACACTCTTTATGTTCTTGACCAGATCGGTGACAAAAATGATGATAAAAACTGGCTTGATGAGATCTCTCTTCGTGAAGCCATAAACCATTTGCAGCCAAGAGAAAAAAATATCCTCTATCTTCGTTTTTTCCTCGGCAAAACTCAGGTAGAGGTAGCAAATGAGATAGGTATCTCTCAGGCTCAGGTTTCAAGGCTCGAAAAAAACACCCTTGACAAGATCAAAGGTGTTGTATAAGCTTTTACGGCTGTCACATTTTATAATGCGTCAGCCGTCTTTTTGTGTTTTTTTGTTTTTTATTTAGGCGGCGGCTTAAAATTTGCTTTGAACTGTAAGATGTCCTGCCGCCGCAGCTGCAGCATAGCAGGTATCTTTTTAGGCAAACTACCGACCGCGGCGGCTTGCTGTCTTGGGATCCGCAGCAGACTTAATGCCGCCGCCCCCCAAAAAAATAAAAACTTACAAATACAGGCAAAGTCAGGTGTCAGAGAGCATATTTAGCCATATACTCTTCTTCGTACTTTGCGTATTCCTTGTCCTTTGCGGCGTGTGCATTCTGAATGAACTCGTGGTGATTGATAGTTGAGATATTCTTCTGCGCACCGATAACATAAATTGCGATATTTGAACAATGGTCTGCTATTCTTTCAAGATTTATAAGCAGGTCAAGGAAGTTTACACCGCTTTCGACAACGCACTCGCCCTTTTTCAGACGCTCGATATGACGTGCTTTAAGGGTCTCATTAAGGTAGTCTATCGTTTCTTCAAGAGGCTCTATTTTCAATGCAACATTTACGTCGTTATTCTGCGTTGTATCAACTGCCATACCGATTATTTCACGGACTGCATCGGATATTACTCCAAGCTCTTTTCTTGCACTTTCCGAAAATACCACGCCTGATTCATCAAGCTTCTGGGCATCTTCGATAAGGTTCATTGTATAGTCGCCGATTCGCTCAAACTCAGATGTAAGGTGGAGAAGCTCTGTCACACGGCGGTTTTCGTAATCCGTAAGCTCACACTCGGTTATCTTTACAAGGTAAGCATTGAGCCTGTCCTCCATACGGTCGATGTTTTCTTCGTTTTCGTTTAGCTTTTCAAACATCTTGCTGTCAAACTCGTCAAACATTTTACGCATTTCATTGAAGTTGATAAGCGCAAGCTTTCCCATTGCAACGGCTGTGTTTCCTGCCTGCTGGATAGCAAGTGACGGTGAATAAAGAAGTCTGTCATCAAGTGCAGGTACGCTGAACTCCGATTCTTCGCCGTTCTCTTCCTTTTTGTCACGGATAGTCCATATTGCAAGCTTTTCAAGCACCTTTGTAAACGGTATGAAACAGATAGTTACCACTATATTAAAGAATGTATGGAAATTTGCGATTCCGCTCATATCTATTGCTTTATCCCAGAATGGAAGTCCTACCAAGCCCTGAATAGTATATACAACTATGAGGAATGCTATTGTACCGATTATATTGAAGTAAAGATGCACTGCTGCGGCACGTTTTGCGTTTTTGCCTGCACCCACTGCTGAGATGATAGGTGTTACGCAAGTACCGATATTCTGTCCCATAATTATCGGGAAGGCTGACGCAAAGGAAAGTACGCCTGTTGTTGAGATCGCCTGAAGTATTCCGACAGATGCAGATGAGCTCTGGAGAAGAACTGTTACAACTGCTCCGACGATAACTCCAAGAAGCGGATTTGTCATACTTGCAAATATATTTCTGAACGCTTCAAGCTCGGAAAGCGGGCTTACTGCACTCGTCATTGAAAGCATACCTGTGAAAAGGATTCCTACACCAAGAAAGATCTCGCCGATAGTTTTTCCGTTGTCCTTTCTGGACAGCATATATATCACTATACCTACGAAAGCAATAAAAGGCGCAAGTGTACTCGGGCTGAGCAAAGTCAACGCCGAACCCACACTTGCGTTATTTTCAAGATCACCAAGACGAAGTATCTGTCCTGTGATCGTTGTGCCTATATTAGCACCCATAATTACACCGATCGCAGAGGAAAGCTTAAGAATGCCGGCATTAACAAGACCGACAACAATAACTGTTGTGGCTGCCGAACTTTGTATAGCGGCTGTTACCAACGCACCGAGAAGCACACTTTTGACAACGTTGTTTGTAAGTTTTTCCAATACTTTTTCCATTCTTCCGCTGGAAAGCTTTTCAAGACTTCCGCCGAGCATTGTCATACCGTAAATAAACAGCGCAATTCCGCCTACTGCCTTAATAATAATGGTTACGATGTCAAAACCGCTCATATTTAATTTCCCTCCGACGATCACTTCCATAAAATCACGACTGGATTTTTCGTCTATTTAATAAAATTTTTATACAGATTTATTATAGCACATTTAAAATAAAATCAATGTAAAAAATATGTCCGACTGTTTTTTCAGCTTTTTCGACATATTGCATCTGCATTGCATATTACATTTTGTGCATTATGCTTTTACAAACTTCGATCATTCGATTTTTATTTGCTGTATATCTTGATTATCCGACGGTATTATAGTATAATATATATATTTCAGATGCGGAAATACTTTGCTTTTGTATGCCGCTTATTTATTTTATAGAACAGGTAATTTTATTTATGAAAAAATGGTCCATAGGCAAACCCGACCCTAAGGCAGCTGCCGAACTCTCCGGAAAAGGCGGTCTTCCCTCTATCTGTGCATCTATACTCGTTTCAAGAGGCATTGACACACTTGAAAAGGCTCAGAGCTTTTTTAACTACAATCCTGACGGGAGCTCATCTCTTTCAGACCCGTTTCTTATCAAGGATATGGCAGAAGCTGCCGACATACTTTTAAAAGCTGTTGATGACGGTAATTTTATCTGCGTTTACGGCGATTATGACTGCGACGGTATCACCGCAACAGCTATTCTTTACACCTATCTTGAATGCCTTGGTGCTAATGTAAAATATCATATAAATATGCGTGATGACGGTTACGGTCTTTGCGAAAGTGCTGTAAGAAAGCTTGCGGAAGAAGGCGTTCAGCTTATTGTAACTGTTGACAATGGCATCTCTGCAATAAAAGAGGCTGATACTGCAAAGGAGCTTGGCATAACTCTTATTATCACAGACCACCATCAGCCCGGTGAGATCCTCCCTGACGCTGCTGCGGTTGTCGATCCGCACAGATCGGATTGTTCTTCACCCTTCAAGGAGCTTTGCGGCTGCGGTGTTGCTCTTAAACTTATTGCCGCTATGGACGGCGGTGATTACAGCATGGCTTTGGAGCAGTTCTCCGACCTTGCTGCCATTGCAACTATTGCGGATATTGTTCCTATTGTCGGTGAAAACCGTGAGATAGTCGCAACAGGTCTGCATTACCTTGAAAATACGGAAAATTACGGTCTGAAGTCGCTTATCGAATGTGCAAAGCTGAAAAAAAGTCCTGATTCGGTAACGGTTGCCTTTTCACTCTCCCCAAGAATAAATGCATCGGGAAGATTCGGCTCTGCCTCAGATGCCGTTAAAATGCTCATATCCGATGACCCGGACACAAGCCGACATTATGCACAGCTTCTTGACAAGCTCAACAGCGACAGAAAAGAAGCCGAAAAGGAAATTATGGATTCCATCGAACAGCGCATTACTGCCGACCCTGCCCTGCTTTACAAACGTGTACTTGTTATTTACGGTGAAGGCTGGCATCACGGTGTTATCGGCATTGTTGCCGCAAGGCTCGTTGAACGTTTCGGAAAGCCTGTATTTATTATGTCGGATGACGGCGGTGAAGCAAGGGGTTCTGCACGTTCGGTAGAGGGATTTTCTATTTTTGAGGCACTCAGCAGCTGTGCTGACATTCTTACAAAATTCGGCGGTCATTCGGGTGCGGGCGGTTTTTCTCTCCCGATTGAACGTATCCCCGATTTTGATGACGCTTTACAGAATTATGCTGCGGAAAGCTTTGAAAATATGCCTGTGTTCAGTATCCATGCCGACAAGCTTCTTATGCCCGATGAACTTTGTGTTGACACGATAAAAGCCATTGATATTCTAAAGCCATTCGGCGAGGGCAACAAACAGCCTGTTTTCCTTATGCACCCTGTCAGACTTCTTGAAGTGACTCCGCTCTCTCAGGGAGCTCACACAAAATTAAAGCTTACATACGGAAACAAAGGTGTTTTCGGGCTGATGTTCAGTCAGAAAACCGCTGAATTTCCATACAAAGAGGGCGATATGCTCGACCTGCTGGTATGCCCGGAAATAAATTCTTACAACGGAAACGAATCGGTCGTTGTTCGTATCATTGACTGCCGTTCAAGCGGCATTTCTCAGGCAAAATACTTTTCGGCAAAAGATGTTTACGAACAGTACCGCCGTGGTGAAAAAATCGATAGCAGGCTCATACCGAGATTTGTTCCGAAGCGTGAGGATCTCGCTGCTGTATATAAGCTTATGCCCAAAAGCGGCAGATACATCAGCTGCGACCTTATATTTTCAAAGCTTAGTGACACGGGAATGAGCTATTGTATGTTCCGAACAGCTCTTGATGTTTTTGAGGAGCTTGGACTCGTTTCGATAAACCATTACAGCGACTGCGCTGCAATAATCCCCAATGCCCCAAAAGCTGACATAAGCAGCTCTAAAATATTGCAGCATCTCAACTCTTTAAACTGACCCGCAGCAAATTACTCTTTCACATGAAAGGATTGACAAGGCATGGTAAACAAACCTGAAACCGTTTATACTATTGATACCATAATTCAAAAAATTCTTGATGACGAAAAACAGTATGATCTGAGCAAAATCATTTCTTCATATGAATTTGCTGCAAAGGCTCATGCCAACCAGCTCCGCTCCTCAGGCGAACCTTATATAACTCACCCGCTTGCGGTTGCATATATACTTCTTGAACTCGGTATGGACACGGATACTATCTGTGCTGCTCTGCTCCATGATGTTGTTGAGGACACGGACACTACTCTTGAAGAGATCAAGAAGCTTTTCGGTCAGGATGTTGCTATGCTTGTTGACGGCGTTACAAAACTGGGTAAAATACCACTTTTCACCAAGGAAGAGCAGCAGGCTGAAAATGTCAGAAAAATCCTCCTTGCTATGTCGCAGGATATTCGTGTTATCATCATAAAGCTTTGCGACCGTCTGCACAATATGCGTACTCTGCATTACCGTCCTGCCGCAAAGCAAAGAAATACGGCTCTCGAAACAATGAACATATATGCGCCTATCGCTCACCGTCTTGGTATGAAGGCTATCAAGGACGAAATCGAAGACCTTGCTTTTCACTACCTTGACCCCTATGCATATGATGAAATTGAGCAGATGCTCCAGAAAAGAAGCGATGAGCGTGAAGCTTTCATTGAATCTATCAAGCACCAGATAGCAGAACGCTTCAAGGACGCAGGCTTTGAGCATGAACCACAGATAGACGGTCGTGTAAAGTCTGTTTACGGCATTTACAAAAAAGCATTTATGCAGGGCAAAAGCTTTGATGAAATATATGATAAATATGCTGTCCGAATAATCGTTGATACTGTCAATGAATGTTATAACTCACTTGGTATTATCCACGATATGTTCCGCCCTATACCTAACAGATTCAAGGATTATATCGCTACCCCAAAAGCTAATATGTATCAGTCGCTTCACACTACCGTTATCGGACGTGAGGGTATCCCTTTTGAAGTCCAGATAAGAACATGGGAAATGCACCATACTGCAGAATACGGTATCGCTGCTCATTGGAAATACAAGGAGGGCATAAGCGGAAAAGACAAGCTTGAGGGACGTCTTGCATGGATACGTCAGATAATCGAAGCACAGCAGGAAACTGATGATGTTGAGGAGATCGTCCGCACTATCAAAAGTGACCTTGCTCCCGAAGAAACCTTTGCTTTCACTCCTAAGGGCGATATGATAACCCTACCAAGCGGTGCAACTATCATTGACTTTGCCTATGCTATCCACACGGAAGTCGGCAACAAAATGAAAGGCGCAAAGGTGGACGGAAAGCTTGTTTCTCTGGATTATCAGCTTTCCACAGGCGAGATCGTTGAGATACTTACCTCCAATGACCCTAATCACGGTCCGAACCGTGCTTGGCTGGACATATGCAAGACCAATGAGGCCAAATCAAAGATACGCTCCTGGTTCAAGAAAGAACGCCGTGAAGAAAATATCGCACAGGGCAAAATCGAGCTTGAAAAGGAGTTCAAACGAAATTATATCCGTATTTCAGATGAGGATCTCCCTGCATTCCTTGCAGATGATATGAAGCGTCACAACTGCTCTACCGTTGATGATTTTTACGCTGCTATCGGCTACGGCGGTGTTATTCTCTCCCGCATAATGCAGCGTCTTAAAGACCGCTATCTGAAATACTATGCTGAGCCTGAAACAAATGAGACCAAAAATGTCAACACGTCACGCAGCAGCTCTTCGGGCGTTATTGTTGAGGGACAGAACAATATTCTTGTTAAATTTTCACAGTGCTGCAATCCTCTGCCGGGTGATGATATTATCGGATTTATCACAAGAGGTCACGGTGTTTCCGTACACAAAAAGGACTGCGAAAACTATGTCAATGCTATGAAGAGCGGAACTGAGCCCGAACGCTGGGTAAATGTCTGGTGGGCAGACAATGCCGCTGCAAGCTCCAACCCTATTTTCAAGGTCACACTTGATATTGTTGCAAAAGAAAATATCCTTATTATTGCGGATATTACAAAGGTCATGGCTGAACTTCACATTCCGCTCACAGATATTTCAGTAAGAATGCTCAAAAACGGCAATGCCAACGTTCTTGCTGCCATAAGCACGGCGGGCGTTGCTCAGCTCAACAATATTATTGCCAGAATAAAGAAGCTGCCTGACGTTATAAGCGTTGACAGAACAGGTAAATAACCTCGGAGGTTTTATATGAAACTGATAAGCTGCACTCCTCACGGAGTTTTCGGCACAAACTGCTATATCGTGATCTCTGACAGCGGAAATGCTGCTGTTATTGACGCTCCCTGCGGTGCGGAATATATCCTTAAAGAAATAGAAAACAGCGGTGCTGTACTGAAAAAAATTCTTCTCACTCACGGTCACTGCGACCACATTGAATCACTTGCGGTAATTGCCGAAAAAACAGGTGCTGAGGTTTACATTCACGAAAATGACGAGCCAAAGCTTTATGACGATCACCTTAACCTGTCTGAATATTTTTCTGATTATTATGATGAACCCGTGCTGCATTACAGAGGCGCGCATAAGGTCAAAGACGGCGATGTTATTACTCTTGACGAGCTGAAATTCACCGTTCTTCACACTCCCGGACACACAAGCGGCTCGGTCTGCTACATCTGCGGAAACATTATGTTCAGCGGCGACACCTTATTCAAAATGTCGGCAGGCAGGACAGATATGCCCGACGGTGACACGATAACCATAAACCGCAGCCTTAAAATGCTTGACGGTTTAAAGGAAGATTACACGGTTTTATCGGGTCACGGTGCTCCAACAACTCTTTCCGAAGAAAAAAAGAGAAATCCCTATCTGAAAGGCTTTGACTATGACGATATGTTTTAAGGGCAATCAATGCAAATATGAAATTGAAGCTATAATGAAGCTTTTTCTTCCTATCGTTACATTTGATTTTTTATTTGAAGAAACGGTCAGCGAGGGGGATTTCTGCATTATATCATCTGAAAATTCGGGTGACAAAGTCAAGCTTGATGTTATTGTAAGCTATAACGGTGTGCACATCGAAAAAACAGATGAAATATCCGCTGATGATGACACGGAACAGGGACTTTGCAGGCTGCTTTACCACTCAATGCACGAAATTACGGGTGTCACTCCCGAATGGGGTATGCTCACGGGAATAAGACCTGTAAAAAAAGTCAACGCTCTTCTTGATGAAGGACTTGACAAGGATCGGATTTTTCATAAGCTTAAAGAAAAATATGAGGTTTCTGACAGAAAGCTGGAGCTTGCATATCAGACTGCCGTTACTCAGAAAAAATACTTTGATTCACTTGACAGACGTTCTTTTTCTCTTTATGTTTCGATACCGTTCTGCCCGTCAAGGTGCTCATACTGCTCATTTGTATCACATTCTATAGAGTCGCCGAGTGCAAAAAAGCTGCTGCCCGAATATGTGAAAAAACTTTGCGAGGAAATAGGTCAGACTGCTGAAATTGCCCGTGAGCTTGATCTGAAGCTTGACACTATTTACATTGGCGGCGGTACTCCGACATCACTTTCTGCCGAACAGCTCGATGATGTTATGACCGCTCTGAAAAAAAACTTTGACATTTCAAAAATTCGTGAATATACTGTAGAAGCAGGGCGTTCCGATACAATTACAGCAAAAAAACTTGAAGTTATCAAAAAAAACGGTGCAACACGAATTTCGGTAAATCCTCAGACTATGAACGATGATGTACTGAAAGCTATCGGCAGACGGCATACCGCTGCTGATGTTGTGGAAACACTTCGCATTGCCCGTGAGCTGGGCTTCGATAATATCAATATGGATACTATCGCAGGGCTGCCCACCGATACTTATGACGGATTCTGCCGCACTATTGACACGCTCTGCGGACTTGATCCGGAAAGCATTACCATTCATACCCTGACGGTGAAGCGTTCCTCGGCTTTATTCAGGCAGGAGGACATAAACATTGACAGACGTATCTCTGATATGGTAAACTATGGTCAGGAAGCTCTCGGCAGGCACGGGTATCTCCCCTACTATCTGTACCGCCAGAAAAATACTGTCAACAATCTTGAAAATGTCGGCTATGCCAAGGCAGGCAAGGAAAGTCTGTATAACATTTACATTATGGAAGAGGCTCAGACTATTCTCGCTGTCGGTGCGGCAGGTTCGACCAAGCTTGTCAACCCCGATACAAACAAAATTGAGCGTCTTTTCAACTACAAATTCCCTTATGAATATATTTCAAGGTATGAAAAGATGCTTGAGAAAAAAAATAAGATATACGAATTTTACAGCAATATTTAACAGGAGGAATTTATTATGGCTTACAATTTTGATGATCTCGTTGCTGATGCTAAAAACATTTTTGACAAAGCAAGTGCTAAAGCAGGCGAAGTTGTTGATTACTCAAAGACACAGATCGACCGTGCACAGCTCCGCTCAAAAATAAGAGAAAAATACACAGAGCTCGGTAAGCTTTGCTACAATATGCATGAGACCGACGCTGACGAAACAGGCAAAATGAAAATCGTTATCAATGACATCAGAAGTCTTGAAAACAAGCTTAACGAGGCTGACAAGGTTGTTAATGCCAAGAAAAGCAAGACCTGCAAATTCTGCCTGACTAAAAATGATGCTGATAGTGTTTACTGCACAAAATGCGGTGAAAAGCTTTAAAATTTTGATATTATCCCCTCTGCCTTTATGACGGAGGGGATATATTAAGCTCACATCTGAGGCACTATGGTTTTCAGTTGCGACCTTAAGAAATGAGGATATATTTATGATGCTTGAAAGCGGACGTCCGCAAAATACAGATGGCAGGCTTGACAAGGAAATACGCACTTATGACCTGCTTGATTCACTTGGGGTATCATATCAGCGTATCGATCACCCTGCTGCAATGACAATGGAAGAATGTGAAGATATTGACCGCATTCTTGACGCTACAATATGCAAGAATCTTTTCCTTTGCAACCGTCAGGAAACGGCTTTTTATTTGCTTATGATACCCGGTGACAAAACATTCAAAACAAAGGATATTTCCGCTCAGATAGGTTCGGCTCGCCTTTCTTTCGGAAAACCCGAATTTATGGAGCAGTTTCTCGACATAACTCCCGGCTCGGTAAGTGTTATGGGATTGATGAATGACAAGGAAAACCGTGTTCAGCTGCTTATTGACGAAGATATTCTCAAAGGCGAATACATAGGCTGTCACCCTTGTATAAACACTTCAAGTCTGCGCATAAAAACAAAAGATATGGCCGAAAAGATCATTCCCGCAATGAAGCATGAGCCAATAATCGTTAAATTATAAAAAGGTTTATTATGAAGAAAAATGAAATTTACCGAATAGAAATAACAGGTATGACCGCCGAAGGAAACGGTGTGGGACGTACAGATGAAGGCATTGCCGTTTTTGTTCCGCATACTGCTGTGGGAGATGTTATTTCCTGCAAAACAGTAAAGGCTGCAAAAAGCTATGCTTACGGGATCATTGACAGGATAATCACTCCGTCAGATGACCGTATCGAAAGCACCTGCCCTGTTTCAGCAAAATGCGGCGGTTGTACTTTCCGCCACATTTCCTATGACGCTGAACTTAAAATAAAGTACAAGCTTGTGCGTGACGCTTTTCAGCGTATCGGAGGGTTCAGCGATGTTGATTTTGACGATATTGCAGGCTGTCCTTCGCCTGACAGATACCGCAACAAAGCTCAATATCCCCTTGCCGAAATCGACGGAAAGGCTGTATGCGGTTTTTACTCCAAGCGAAGTCACAGGGTCGTACCCTTTGCCGACTGCATACTCCAGCCTGAAATATTTGCAAAAATCGCAGAACGCTGCATTAAACTGATAAATGCTGCAAAAATAAAGGCATACAATGAAGAAAACGGCAGCGGTATCATTCGTCATATCTATCTGAGGAGAGGTTTTCATTCGGGTGAGATAATGCTTTGCTTCGTTGTAAAGCAGGACGTAAAAAAGCCGCTTGCACCTATTGCAAAAGCTGTGACAGATGAATACCCTGACATAAAAAGCGTTATAATGAACATAAATCCAAAGAATACAAACGTCATTCTCGGCGATAAAAACATAACTATTTACGGTTCGGATTTTATATACGACACGCTCTGCGGAAACAGGATCGAGCTTTCACCTATGTCGTTCTATCAGGTCAACACAGAACAGGCTGAAAATCTTTATGCCTGTGCAAAAAAATATGCCGAGCTGAACGGCACGGAAACTATGCTTGACCTTTACTGCGGTGCGGGCACTATCGGACTTTCCTTTGCTGACAGCGTATCAAAAGTCATTGGCTGCGAGATAGTTCCCGAGGCAATTGAAAATGCCAAGATAAACGCTGCCGCAAACGGTCACGGCAATGCTGAATTCTTCTGCGGTGATGCAGGAAAATTTGCTTCAAAGCTTGCCGCAGACGGAATTAAGCCTGATGTAGCGGTTATCGATCCGCCGAGAAAGGGCTGTGACGAACTCACTCTTGACAGCCTGATAAAAATGTCACCGAAAAGGATCGTTATGATCTCCTGCAATCCTGCTACCGCCGCCCGTGACGCTAAATATCTTTGCGAAAATGGCTACACGCTCAGAAAGGTTCGGGCTTTTGACCTGTTTGGCAGGACGGGGCACGTTGAGACGGTTGTCTTGCTTTCCAAGGGTAAGGTCGACTCGAAAAAGATTCGGGTTGAGTTCTCTTTGGAAGATATGGATATGTCCGAATTTCAGGATGGGGCAACCTACACCCAGATCAAAGACTATGTGCTGGAGCATAGCGGGTTAAAGGTATCCAATCTTTATATCTCACAGATTAAGAGGAAATGTGGGATTGAAGTTGGCAAGAATTACAATTTGCCGAAGTCCGAGGATTCCAGACAGCCCATGTGTCCGCCGGAAAAAGAGAAAGCAATCCGAGAAGCATTCAAATATTTTGGGATGATCTAACATCCCGCAAAATGGAGGTTTCTTATGGATAGATTGATTTCTTGTGAGTTTAACATGGATACCGCTTGTGTGGAACTGAAATTCTTAGATGGCAGCATGATTGCCATTGATACCATCGCCGTGGAGAATGAGGTTGCCGATAATATGTATCAGCGGTCAGAACTGGATTATCTGATTTACAATGACCCGGTTGGATATGCTGATTTGATACTGAACGGCGATCCCGAAACCTATTTGAAAATTGTCACAGAGTATAAATCTTTGGATAGCTGATAATTTAAAGTAGCAAGGAGCTTGGTTTCTTCTTGCCGCTGAACCTTTTTACAAGAATCTCTAAGAATAAAGCAAATACCCATATAATCGTGCGAAAGGAGTGTGTGCGATGAAATTATCCTACAACAAGGTGTTCGATAGATATACAATGTCTTTTTCAGATAAACTGGCTGAATCTTCGTATTCTCTGTACAGAACACTGAGATTGCAGTTGGCAAAGATATTCCCACTTTCAGAACATGAGAAATATTGGTTTGATGATGATCTATTTTCAAAAGAAGAAGCTGCAGATATGCCGCAAGGTTTTGATTACATAGAAAAGAAGGATGTCGATAGTTTTGTAAAGTTAGACTACATAGATTTGTACGATTATCTTCCAAAAGAAGACCTGCCAAAGTTTATTAAGGAACTGAAAAAATGTGTTCGCCGAAATAAGATAGCCCCTTTTGGTGCATTTCGTTCCCGCGAGGATATTGATAAGATCGACAATTTTGGTCGGTATTATGATGGTCAGGCTTTTACACATATTTTATCAGTTCGGTTTCGTAAAAACGAAAAGCTCCAACAATCTTGTTCTGATCTTTTCGTATCTCTTCGTAATCTGTCAGCCACTTTTCTTTTAGTACAGTATCGTGTATATATTACAAAAGAATTTAATACTAAGATCGCAGAAGTATGTAAGAAAAAGTATTCTGGATATACAACGGTTTATAGACAATTCAATACACCTTGGTATGCTGTAAAAAAATTTGGTAGATCATCTCATACTGGTAATAATGTTCGTCAAGAAAAAATCTATAAGATGATTTCTCAACTGAAGTGGCAAATATTGATGGAAATTCGCAAGACATATTCCGTTCGCTTTTGGGACGACGGAATATTTACACCGACATTTGAAACATATTCAACCAATATCCGTCCCAGTAATGAGCGTCGCAATTTAGAGTTTTGGGATAGTATCTCGTTTGACAGAGTTGCCGACTATGCACCAACGTATAACGCCTGCGTATGCTGGGATTATAAGTATGGAGAAAATGAGGGGATACGTTTATCTGCTTTCTGCGGCGGAAATTACTCCAGAGACGATCATTTGCCGGAGATAGCCCACCATGATATCTCGGATATATATGGGGTTTATTTAACTGCGGCTACATTGGAATATGTTGCAGATAGAGACATTGCGATCTGCAATAAAAAAATCAGCAAAGTGATTAGAAAAACTAAAACATCCTCTGTTCTAAAAGTCAGAGTTGCAGTTGAACGAAAGCTATATTATTGTTATCGCTTTATTTCAGAATTCTCAGGTAAGTCTATAGATCACGATGACGTCAAAGCCTTTAGACATCAGTTTTATAAAAAAGGTTCTGTATCGTCAAGGAGTCTTGAAGGTATATCTAAAAGAATCAAAGAAACAAAAGTGCAAATTGATAATATCCTAAAGCTATTGAATGATGCGGCTGAATACAGAAGCAGTGAATCAAACATAAAACTGCAGTGGATCATGATGATCGTAACTATTCTGTCTTTGTTCGTTGCATTGTACAGTATTAAAAATGGTGATGTTATAAATGAGATCAAAAATTTAATTGAGTGGATAAAAACACATAGCGGGTTAAAGGTATCTAACCTGTAGATCTCACAAATTAAGCGAAAATGTGGGGGGGGGTGGTAAGAACTATAATTCGCCGAAGTCCGAGGATTCCAGACAGCCACAGTGCCCACTGGAAAAAGAGAAAGCAATCCGAGAAGCATTCAAATATTTTGGGATGATCTAACATCCCGCAGAATGGAGGGATATAAACCCTTAGATTAAAACTCAGCCCTCTGCCTTTTCCTTGGCAGAGGGCCGTTTTTTGCTTAACAGTTATTGAGCATCCCTTAATTGCTCTACAACACTGCATTTCGCTGCATTGTCATACATCATGCAAGGAATCAGCCACCCCAGCAGAAGAAATACCGGAATTGTCAGCAGGACAGGCAGAATGGTGAATCGATACTCAAAGAACCAGAACATACTGCCCAGCATTTTTCCTGCAAGAGGTCCCACCGCCAGCGACAGAATAAAGGCCACCGCTACGGAGGACATTGCGTAAAACAATCCCTCGTAGATCAGCATGGTTTTGAGCTGCCGGTTCGTCATTCCTACAGCCTGAAGCACAGCAAATTCACGGCGGCG
>ENA-ORCP01002266-ORCP01002266.1-human-gut-metagenome-genome-assembly--contig:-NODE-2266-length-15588-cov-4.089549_pt1 | contig 15588 bp, 10 predicted proteins | sample MGYA00242990_ERZ507991 | MGnify/ENA primary metagenome ERZ507991 (study PRJEB26167, sample SAMN06115496) | human gut metagenome | host: Homo sapiens | place: China:Henan | collected 2015-05-07... | reverse complement strand
TGGAAAAATGGGATTTATATAATGCAAAACGGGAAAAGTCTGGAATAACAATGTGCCGTGGAGAAATCATACCCAAAATTCTAATATTTCAGTTTAGTTTTCTTCTTTTGGCTTCTTACACCGTTCAAATTCGATAACCCAAACCCACGGATTCGCATCCCAGCCGTAGCGGTCAATGTCGGATTTCTTGATGGTGGAGTTCCAAAGTTTTTCCCATTCCATCATCACTTCATCACATTGACTGCACTGTTCTTCTGTCCCATAACAGCACTGCGAACCGCTTTCTCCGTATTTATTAAGACAATCCCAACAATCAGGATAAGCTCCCTCTTTTATCACATCAACCGGCTTCATCTCCTGCAGCCGCTCTACTCTCACATCCGTAACCTTAAGCCAGATGCGTGCGGCTTCTTTCGGCATAAATAATGATGGTTTCCACTCTCCATTGTGGCAAAACCACTTATGTACAAATGTGTCATAGTCTAATCGGTCTATGGAATCTGTATTTCCATTTGCAAATTGCAACCTCACATCATCTCCGCCTGCTCTGAATCTTATGTCAGCAGTTGCTTCGTATCGGTGTGCTCGCCAACATTGCCATGTTTCTCTGACATAAAGGATATCGCCCGGCTCGCAAGGCAACTTAAAAAATTTCTCTCCATACCCATCTGCAAATGTACCTCTACACGATATGTACCCTTTAGGTGTAAAAGCGGTATATCCCCATACTGCATCATCAGGAATAAAGCCTTTTACAATTCTTCTCGTTGCATCTTTTCTCCAATCCAGAATTGCCCGAACCATATCAGTATTAAATAATATAGGCTTTATGCTCATTCTTTATCACTCCTTAAATCCTTATTCTGTGTAATAGTCACAATCTCCAGAACAGTAACTTTCTCCCATTGGACATCTGTTTATATCAAATGGGCTTCGCTCGCTTCTTTTCTTGCTTTCTGCCCATCTAACACCTGTTGCAATCATCCTATTAGGATTCCCGGCTTCTTTTAATTCGGAGCAACAATATCTAACAACACGAGTCGGTGGCATTAATTTTTGGGGAATGAGATTCCACATTGTTATTCTCTTGCCGTCTTCTCTGACATGATAATCAATAGTGCATTTTACACCTTTTCCTTCTAACCGCTTAAAAGTCTCTCTAATGTGATATACGGTGGGTGGTGCGTCTACAGTTGTATGAGAATTGTGTACCTCAAATTGTATACCACTTAATTCAAATAACCATAGTTGCACGTCCGAATCTTTCCCGCCAGAATATTCGCATACCAACGGTTTGCCATAATGAGATATTGACATTTCGCTTGCAAGTTTAATTCTATCTATAGATTTTTTAATAAATTCTTCCAACACACCACACTACAGAATCCTGTCTAGCTTACCAAGATCGTGTTATTCCTTTCTATTAATTGTTTTTATGTTCATTTCTCCTACTTCCTCTCCCTTTATCTTTTTTCTTCTTCATCCGTAAAACCGCGTACATCCGATGATACAATATCCGGTGAACGTCCGCAACCTTCCGAGAAAACTTTGGATTTTCTTCGTAGCCTGGCCCGTAATTACCGGGCTGTATCCCAGCTTCCGCAAGGCTTGCAGGGGATAATATTAGGATGAATGAAATCTTTTGTCTACATTTGTGCGTTATATCTATATATAATCTGTAAAATGTAGTGTATTATGAAACCAATCATAGCTCCTTCAATCCTGTCCGCAGATTTCGCTTATCTGGCAAAGGACTTGGAAATGCTGAACCGCAGTGAAGCCGACTGGGGACATATTGATGTTATGGACGGTGTGTTCGTTCCCAATATATCTTTCGGCTTTCCCGTATTGAAGTACGTGGCAAAGATTTCAAAGAAACCTTTGGATGTACATCTGATGATAGTACAACCCGAGAAATTCATTCATGAAGTGAAAGCGTTGGGGGCACACACCATGAACGTGCATTTCGAAGCATGTCCGCACCTGCACCGGGTAGTGCAACAAATACGTGAAGCCGGTATGCAACCAGCTGTCACGCTGAATCCTGCTACTCCTGTAGCTATGCTGAAAGATATTATCCAGGATGTATATATGGTGCTGCTGATGAGTGTAAATCCCGGCTTTGGCGGACAGCAATTCATAGAACATACCATTGAAAAAGTACGTGAGTTGCGTGCTCTGATAGATAGTACCGGTTCAAAAGCGCTGATCGAGGTGGATGGCGGTGTGAACCTGGAAACAGGTGCCCGTCTGGTGGCTGCCGGTGCTGATGCACTGGTTGCAGGAAATGCGGTCTTTGCCGCTCCTGATCCCGAAGGGATGATACATTCGTTAAAAGAACTCTAACTTTACATTCAGTTGATAAACAACACCCTGCAACGGCATCCTTTCTTACGACTTTTGATGCCGTTGACAGGTGGTATTATATGTGGAGATGCATACTTCTTCCATCAGCGTGCAGAGCTTTCCTTAAATATTCCCGAAGAGACATCTTATTTGTTTTCCACGTTTTCTCCTGTATGGATTTGTTTGGCAGGTTTCCTTTTACTCTTTCTCGCTTATTTTCTTTCCGGTAAATATCGAATTCATTGGTTGTATGGCCTTTCTGTATTTCTTTGTTGCTTCGGTTTGGGTGCTGGTATATCAGGGGGGCATTTACATCGTATGGATTTTCCTTTTTCAGGTGATGCAGCAGTCTACCAGGCAGTTATCAGTGAACAACCGGAAGTGAAGGAAAAAAGTCTTTTATGTCGGGTTCAGTTAGAAGGGAGAGTGGAAAAAGGAGCTGTGCAGAGAAGTGATCATGAGCATACTTTCTTGTTTTATTTCCCGAAAGATTCTACTACTGTTTCATTGGGCCGGGGAGATAGATTGTGGGTGCACACTCGACTTGCTCCCCCGGTTAATAATGGCAATCCTGATGAATTCGATTATATACGTTATCTTGTCCGTAAAGATGGTACTGGTACGGCTTATATCCCTGCCGGGCATTGGCGGATAGTGGGGCATGATGCTTCTCGTACTCTCCGTCAGGTAGCTTCGGATTATCAGGAAAAAGTGGTGGGACTCTATCATCATTTAGGTTTTCAGGGAGATAATCTGGCTGTACTTTCCGCCCTCACTGTTGGAGACAAAGAAAACCTGAGTGAAGACATCCGGGAGACTTATTCAATAACAGGTGCCAGTCATGTGCTGGCTCTTTCGGGACTCCATATCGGTTTTTTGTATGCTTTACTCTTTTTTCTTTTGTCTCTTATATGGAAACGTTGGAGTTACTTTAAGCCTTTCGGGCTTTTTCTGATTATTCTTTTTTTATGGGGATTTGCCTTCCTAACGGGACTGTCTTCTTCTGTGGTACGTTCTGTTATCATGTTTTCTTTGTTAGCGATATCCAGTCTGCAGCCGGAGAAACCGTTAACACTGAATACTCTGGCTGCTACTGCTTTTCTGATGCTGCTTTATAATCCGCTTTGGTTGTTTGATGTCGGTTTTCAATTATCTTTTGTTGCAGTAGCTTCTATCTTACTCATTCAACCCAAACTTTATAATTTACTTTCTGTACGACATCGTATTCCTCGTTACATTTGGGGCCTGCTGACAGTTTCTATTGCTGCGCAAATAGGTACGGCTCCTTTGGTTATTCTTTATTTCTCCCGTTTCTCAACTCATTTTCTGCTAACGAACTTGTGGGTAATTCCTATGGTAACGTTGATTTTATATTCTGCTGTTTTTATGCTTATTCTTACTCCTTTCCCTTTTCTACAGCAAGGATTTGCATCTGTTGTCAATATATTGCTAAGTAGTCAGAATAATGTTCTACGCCGTATAGAACAATTTCCCGTGTCTTCCATTGATGGACTCTGGACGGAATGTTGGGAAATAATGCTGTTTTATATTTTTCTTTTGTCTCTGTTCAGGAATTTTTCTGTTCGTACCTCCCGTAGTATCTATTTTTCTTTGTGTTGTTTGCTTCTTCTTACTACTTATCATACAGTTTTGGTTCGTTCGTCTGTACCTCAGTGCAGTATTGCCTTTTATAACGTGCGTAACTGTCCTGCTGTTCATTGCCTTGCCGCTAACGGGAAGTCTTGGTTGGCCTGTGCCGATAGCTTACCGGATGTGTCCCGTTTGTATCGTGCGCTTTCTCCGAATTGGAATCATCAGCGTCTTTCCGCTCCCGAAGTATTAACCGGTGATTACGCTACCTCCGGTTTTGCTTTCCATAACCATATTGTTTCTTATGTCGGCAAGCGGATTTGTTTGCTTCATGATGCCCGCTGGCGGAATAAAATTTCGAGCCATCCTTTGTCTATTGATTATCTATATATTTCTAAAGGCTATAAAGGGCGCATCAAGGAATTAACTACCTTGTTCCGTATCCGGGCTGTTATTCTGGATACTTCCCTTTCTGATTATCGTAGTGACATCCTCAAAGAGGATTGCTTCCGTTTGGCTATTCCTTGTGTCTCTTTGAAAGAGAGGGGAGCACTTTGTATTCGTTTGTAGGTAGTATGGACTTTATGATTACACTTTTATCAAGATAAAAATGTATTTTATAAACACTTTTATCAAGATAAAAATGGGTATATAGAGCATTTATATCAATATATCATTGCCTTTTTCTTTTTTATATTTTATCTTTGTGTTTCTAAATAAATGATAATGATATGGATAGGGATAAATTGCAGGATTTGATAGCATGGAAAAATAAATCAACTCGTAAGCCTCTTATCGTGCGAGGTGCTCGTCAAGTTGGTAAAACGTGGTTGTTAAAGGAATTTGGTAGGACACAATACCGTCAATATATATATGTTAACTTTGAAAATGCAATGATCTTGCAGGATATGTTTTTGAAAGACTTTGATATAAATCGCATTATTCAAACTCTGCAAATTTATGCTCAGACTCAAATAACTCCTGAAGATACATTGATTATTTTTGATGAAGTGCAGGCTGCTGAACGGGGGCTGACATCTTTGAAGTATTTTTGTGAGGATGCACCTCAATATCACATTGTGGCAGCTGGTTCCTTGCTGGGTATGGGGTTACATTCCCAAGTATCTTTTCCAGTGGGCAAGGTGAATTTTCTGGATTTGCGTCCTTTGTCTTTTAGTGAATTTCTGCGTGCGATGAATCAAGAGCAATTGGTTGATGTTTTACTGAAAGGTGATTGGGAAACAATTTCTATTTTCCATCAGAGATTAGTGGAAAACCTGAAAACTTATCTTTATGTAGGTGGAATGCCTGAAGTAGTAGAAACCTATCTTCATACAAATGATTTCAGCGAGGTGCGCCAAGTGCAACGGGAGATACTAAATGCTTATGAAGCTGACTTTTCCAAGCATGCTCCTTTGGAGATAGTACCTCGTATACAAATGGTTTGGCGGAGTATTCCTTCTCAGTTGGCAAAAGAAAACAAGAAATTTGTTTATGGTATCCTTCGGGAAGGAGCGCGGGCTAAAGATTTTGAACTTGCAATAGAGTGGTTATGCAATTGCGGACTTTTTTTAAAGTCTCAACGCGTCTCTAAACCGGATATACCTTTGATAGCTTATCAGGACTTGTCAGTATTCAAACTATTTCTGTTGGATGTCGGATTATTGGCTGCTATGGCTTCTCTCGATGTTCGTGTTTTGATTGAGAAGGAACGAATATTTACAGAATTCAAAGGAGCTTTAACAGAACAATATGTCATGCAGCAATTACGCCTTCAAGGTGAAGACTATATAGGCTATTGGACAAACGAACGCAGTACGGCAGAAGTCGATTTTGTCATACAACGTAGTGCCACAGTTATTCCTATAGAAGTAAAGGCGGAGACTAATGTGCGTGCCCGGAGTTTTAAGTTATTCTGTGGAAAATATCATCCCAAATTGGCGGTTCGAACTTCCATGCTTCCTTATCATAAGGAAGATTGGATGACAAACATACCTTTATATGGAATTGAGGCTCCATTCTTCTGATGGATAAAGGACTTTTACTTGTTCTTTTTGCGGGAGTATATTGTGTCTCTGCCTCATTTTCTGATACTTCTATTCTTGAGATTGATACGCGTACACTATTAGCCACACTATAACCGTCGGCACTACGAAAACTGAGATATGCTACCAGTTCATCGTCCTGCCAATTGGTTGGAAGTGCCAGTTGGGAGCTTTCGTTCCGACGAAAACCGACTTCGGTGTCATATACAGCCTCTTCTTTATCTTTGTTGTACACCAGTACCATGGCTATGTCTGTGCCCTCTGCATTCCCCATGCCACTATTATCTTTCCAATTGAAAATCATTTTGTTGTCAGATACAGTAGCTTTACTCTCAAATACAGGCATCAGGCTTCCCGTGGATATCAGTACTCGGTTAAAGTCAATAGTGATTTCATTCCCATCGCCTACTACTGCTCTCTTCAGCATATAAGACATGGCAGCATTAAATGCTGATTTCTTTTCCGCAAACTCTTTGAAACCGATACGTATAAATGGTTTGATTAGTTTTAGAAAGCTGAATGCTGTTGCAAATTTACCCCGCTGTTCCTGTTGTTTCTTTGTACGTGGATTGCTGACTTTGGCAGCATGCGCACGTATATAATATTTTGACTTCCAATGGCATCCTACTATTGGCCCCACTTTGCCGGAAAAGCCTCCCAGAATGCCTTGATTGATGATTCCCATGCTATCGTGTTTTTTAATTCTTTATTTTCATAATGTCGTAAAGGTATAGAAATATTTTCTCTTTCACCTAACGATTTTAGTGTTTATCTTCATATTTGTGATTTTTGCGTCCGTTTGCAGTCATTTGCTTAGATGTGCTGAATTTGTCGGAAAGATTATTCTTCCGATAGGTTGCATAGCCCTCTTCTTATCTGAAATACACTTGCTCCGTATCAACTCCGTGTTTTCTCCGTGTAGAGGTACCTCTGAATGGAGTTGGTACGGAGCAAGTATGTCTCGGGTATTGTTCAAGCGAGGAGCAGACTTTCTTTTAGGTATCAATGAATCGTTAACTTGCTACAAAATTTCATTCACATTTCTCATCCGAAAATAGAAGTTGTAAGAAAATAAATGATATTTTTACAGGCATTATTACGACAAAAGAATTTATGAATACTAAGAATACTACATTTATTGGCAGCCGTTGGTTTTATGCCATCTGTTTTATCGGACTGTTTATTGTTGAAACGCTAATAGCTCTTTTTGTTCGCGATGCATTTATACGTCCCTATATGGGTGACGTGTTGGTAGTGATACTAATATACTGCTTTGTGCGTATATTTATCACTGAACCTTTGCGCGGACTACCATTGTGGATATTCCTGTTTGCTTGTTGCATTGAAGCATTGCAGTACCTTCAACTTATTACTGTACTGGGATTACAAGATTGTACATTGGCAAAAGTAGTATTGGGTACGTCATTCTCATGGTGGGACATTGTTTGTTATGCAGTGGGGTGTGTGCCTCTATTCTTTATAAAAAAGTAGCGGCTATTCCTTTTGAATTCCTCTTTTAATTGGACTTTTTAGTTCTTTAACGATGAAATTTAGTTTTAAAACTAAAAATATTAGTTTATTTGCGGAGATGTTATAAATGTTGAATTTGAAAACACACTAAGAATTATGAAAAAAGGATGGTTATACGCCGCAGGTCTGGTTTGCCTGATGGCTGCTTGTACCGGTACTCCGCAATCCTCTGCAGATGGATTATGCTCGATTGATGTGGCAGGTGCTATGGAAAAGCCTGCTGAGTTGAAACTTTCGGAATTGGGAAGTGATGTGCGTTATGTTCCGTTGGAAACTACTGATTCATGCCTGATAGGTGGAAGTCCTAATATTCTGTTGCTGGATAAGCAAATTGCAGTTGTTTCAGGAAAAAACTGTTTCTTGTTTGATAAGGAAACAGGCAAGTTCTTAACTAAGGTTGGTCATGTGGGAGAAGATCCGGAGGCATATTCAGGACCGGCACCTACGTATAATGATGTGGACGGAATGCTTTACTTTATGCGTCGCCCTGCTACTTTGCAAAAGTATGATATGCAGGGAAAATATCATGGTAAACTGACTATTCCTACCCCTCCGGCCTCACCGGGAGATTTTTGTTTTACAGATTCATTGGTGATCGGACATTATAATAATCTGGCTATGGGATACAATGCCCGTTCGCTATTGTTTTTCAACGAAGCGGGCGAACAGGTGGATACGGTTCCCAGTCTATTTCCGGTATTGCCGGAAAAGGGTGTGCAGGATATTGCCAGCATCAGTGTGATCAAGCAAGGCAATGCGGCTATTGTTTTGAGTAACTTTAAAGGTGGGGAAAATTCGGCAAGTATTGCAGGTATTCCTTTCTTATGGAAGAGTGATGGAAAAGTACGGTTTAAAGAGAGTTTTAATGATACGATCTATACCGTAGAAAGGAATGGTCTGGTTCCTTATATTGCATTTGCTACCGGTAAATGGCATTGGGGAGCAGAGGCGCGTACCGATTCTAAAGACAATGAAAATCGCTTGTTGGTAGGTTGTATTTTTGAGACAAAAGATAATGTCTTCTTCCAGTGTATTCAGGGATTATATTCAGATCCCAAGACATTCAATGGTATTTATGACCGGAAAGCAAAGACCACCCGTATGTATGCCGAAGCAGATGGTATAACGGATGACCTGAACGGATTTATGGCTTTTCGTCCTAAAGCATGTAGTATGAAGGGAGAATATGGAATGATTATAGACTCCGGCACTGTATTGGAATGGCTGGAAGAAAATCCCGAAGCAGCGGAAAATGACAAGCTCTCAGTACTGAAAGAATTGACGGATGATTCCAATCCGATAGTCGCTATTACAGTACCCAAATAAAAAATGGCATGTATTCTTGTCCACCCCTTTTGGGGTGGACAAAAATGTATTTCTTTGATAATTAGAAAAATAATAGTTTAAGAGCTATCTGTTTTTGTCCATATACCTATAATGGTTCGTAACAGGAAAACGACTAATTTTGCATACATTAAGTGTAAACGGAAAAACTAATATCGAATGATAAAGACACAGAACTATCGGCTTTTGCTCTGCCTGGCACTATTTGTATTGGCAGCATGCTCCGGTGCGAAAAAAGAAGAAGCTGCCGACGAAGGAGTGGCAACCGTATTGCCGGATGAGAAAAATGAAGTGACCGTGACGACCTTAAAACGGCAAACGTTCAACCATGAACTGGTAAGTAACGGTAAGGTTGTGGCCGGAGGAATGGCAGATTTGCGTTTTGAAAGTTCGGGGATCGTAGCACAGATTTATGTGAAAAACGGTGACCGGGTGCATAAAGGACAAAAACTGGCGGAACTGGATAAATTCCGTTTAAAGAATAAGACCGCTCAAACCAAGGATGCTTTGGAGAAAGCGAAATTGGAATTGCAGGATGTATTGATTGGTCAGGGATATGCGGCAGATGCTACAGCCAAGGTGCCCGACGATATTATGCAATTAGCACGAGTAAAGAGCGGTTATGATCAAACCCTTTCCCAATATGAACTGGCTAAATATGAAGAAGAGCATGCCACGTTGGTTGCTCCTTTCGATGGAGTGGTAGCTAATCTCTTTTCTAAACCATACAATGCTGCTAATACTTCCGATACCTTCTGTTCCATTATCGGTACACAGGGCATGGAAGCAGATTTTACTGTATTGGAGAGTGAACTTCCCCTTATTAAGAGTGGTGATAAAGTCGTTGTGACTCCTTATGCCGATCCTTCCGCGAAATATGAGGGCCGTATTTCGGAAATAAATCCCCTGGTGGATGACAAAGGTATGGTAAAGGTGAAAGCCATTGTCAGCGGACAGGGCAAACTGTTTAATGGCATGAATATTCGGGTGAATGTGCACCGCTCGCTTGGCGAACAGTTGGTAATTCCCAAAAGTTCCGTGGTGCTGCGTTCCGGTAAGCAAGTGGTCTTCACGTTGAAAGACAATAAAGCCAAATGGAATTACGTACAGACAGTATTGGAGAATTCAGAGAATTATACCATTGTGGAGGATGAAGTGCATGAAGGAGACGTGGTGATTGTGACGGGTAATGTAAACCTGGCTCATGAGGCACCGGTGATAATTAAAAATTAATAATTAAAGGGGGATGGTTAAGTTTCTGGTACATCGGCCCATTGCCGTATTAATGGCGTTTACCGCATGTTTTATTGTCGGTCTGGTGACGTATTTCACGTTGCCGGTATCTTTGTTGCCGGACATTGCCATTCCGGAGATTACGGTACAAATCTCGGCACAGAACACTTCAGCCCGTGAGTTGGAGAATACTGTGGTAAAACCGTTGCGGCAACAGTTGATTCAGGTGGCACGCCTGAAAGACATGGACAGTGAAGCGCGGGATGGGGCAGGGCTTATTCGCCTGAGTTTTGATTTTGGTACGAATACTGACCTGGCTTTTATAGAGGTGAACGAGAAGATCGATGCTGCCATGAACTACCTGCCTAAGGATACTGAACGCCCTAAAGTAGTGAAGGCAAGTGCTACTGATATTCCGGTATTTTACCTTAACCTCACTTTAAAGAATGACAGTGCTTACGGGCAAACCGACGAACGGGCATTTCTTGATTTATGTGAGTTTGCCGAAAATGTTATTAAGCGTCGCATCGAGCAACTGACAGAAGTAGCAATGGTGGATGTCACCGGCTTAGTAGAACGACAACTACAGATTGTACCGGATAAAAATAAACTTGCAGTTCTGGGACTTTCCATTCAGGATGTGGAAACAGCACTTGCGCAGAATAATGTGGAACCGGGTAGTATGACCGTACGTGACGGATATTATGAATACAATATCAAATTCTCTACTTTGCTGCGCACGGAAGATGATGTGAAAAATATCCTTATTAATAAAGAAAGCCGTATTATCCGCCTGGAGGAATTTTGTGAGATCGGCGTTGTTTCCGTTAAGGAAAAAGGAATCTCTATGAGCAATGGTAAGCGGGCAGTGACACTGGCCATTATCAAGCAGGCAGACGAGAATATGGATGACATGAAGGAGGCTATCGGCGGCACTATGGATTATTTTCAAAATGTATATCCGGACATCGAGTTCAGTGTCAGTCGTAATCAGACGGAATTGCTGGATTATACCATCTCCAATTTACAACAGAACCTTTCGTTGGGCTTCCTCTTTATTTGCATTGTAGCTGTCCTCTTTCTGGGGGATGTCAAATCACCGTTCATCATCGGGTTGAGTATGGTGGTTTCCATTGTAATCTGTTTCCTTTTCTTTTATCTGTTCAAGATGTCCTTGAATATCATATCCCTCTCCGGACTGATTCTGGCGTTGGGTATGATGATTGACAGTTCCATTATTGTAACTGAGAATATTTCGCAATACCGGGAGCGGGGGTATTCGTTGAGGCGTGCATGTATTGCGGGTACCAGTGAGGTGGTTACACCTATGCTCAGTTCCTCATTGACTACGATAGCGGTATTTGTGCCTTTGATTTTCATGAGTGGTATTGCCGGAGCAATCTTCTATGACCAGGCTTTTTCTGTAACGGTCGGATTGATGGTGTCTTATTTTACAGGTATTATGCTGTTGCCGGTACTCTATATGTTGGTATACCGTACTGGTTTGCGTAAGTCGTGGTTCTCGCGTATCCGCATCAATAACCCTATTAAGGAGCATACACTCGACCGTTTTTACGATGCAGGAGTCGATTTTATATTTGCTCATAAGACCGCAAGTGTAGTATTCTGCATTATTTCTGTACCCTTGTGTGTATTTATGTTCTATTTCATTGGTAAGGAGCGTATGCCGGAGATAGATCAGAATGAATTGATAGCCCGTGTGGAATGGAATGAGAATATTCATGTGGACGAGAACCGCCACAGGGTGGATGCTCTGTTTGGGATATTGAAAGAGGAGACGGTAGAGCAAACTGCTGCTATCGGACAACAAGACTATCTCCTGAACCGGGAACAAGCACTATCCTCTTCGGAAGCTGAATTCTATTTCAAAACAAAGAATTCATCGGAGATACCTCCTTTACAGGAAAAGGTCTATCGCTTGCTCAAGTCAGAGTATCCATTGGCTGTTGTCTCTTTCTCGCCTCCTGAAACGGTGTTTGAGAAACTGTTTGTGACGGGAGAAGCTGATATTGTGGCTGAACTCTATTCCCGCAATAAGGAAAAAGTGCCGACTGCTGATGAATTGCGTGGTCTGGAGAATGAATTTATAGCTCGCACGGGATATGCACCTACAGGTATTGCTTTTGAAAATCAGTTGAATATCCGCATTAATAAGGAAAAACTATTATTGTATAATGTTTCGTATGATGAGCTGTATCGCGTACTGAAGACTGCTTTCAAAGAGAACAGTGTGGCGACTCTTCACTCTTATCAGCAATATCTTCCGATCAGTATTGTAGGAGAGGAGCAGACCGTGAATACTATTTTGCAGGAGACACTGGTGCAGACACGGGCGGACAAGGACGGTGTTGAATATCTGCCTTTGCGTGAACTGGTATCGGTGGTGACGGCGGAAGACTTGAAGGCCATAACTGCAGGACGCAACGGAGAGTACGTTCCTTTCCGCTTCTACGAGGTGCAAAAAGCAGAACCACTGATGCAGCAAGTGAAAGAAGTTGCGGATGTTACCGGAGATTGGGATACAGCTTTCTCAGGGAGTTTCTTCTCCAATCGCAAGATGTTGGATGAACTGGTAGTCATTCTGTTTATTTCCATTCTGTTGATGTATTTTATTCTGGCGGCACAGTTCGAGAGTTTTGTGCAACCGCTTGTCGTACTGCTTGAAATACCGATAGACGTAGCATTTGCCTTGGTACTGTTGTGGATATGTGGACATACGCTGAATCTGATGTCTGCTATCGGCTTAATCGTAACGTGCGGTATCATTATCAATGACTCTATCTTGAAACTTGATGCGATCAATGAATTGCGTAAGACGGGGATGCCGCTTATGGAAGCTATCCATGAGGCGGGAAGGCGCAGGTTGCGTCCCATCATTATGACCTCACTGACCACCATCTTTGCTATGGTGCCGTTGCTGTTTTCTTTCGATATGGGATCGGAATTGCAGAAACCGCTTTCCATTGCTATGATTGGGGCGATGTTTATCGGTACGCTGGTCAGTCTGTTCATTATCCCTTTGATATATTGGTTTATTTACCGGAACAAAAAAGCTTGATACAATGAAGAAACTTAGTTTGATAATTCTATTCGGACTTTCTCTGACGCTTCCTGCCATTGCGCAGCAGCAGATAACGCTGGACTTGCAGCGAACCATTACCATGGCAAACGACAGTTCGCTGGAAGCTTTCCGTACCAAAAATATGTATCTGTCCGGTTACTGGGCGTACCGCACTTATAAGGCAAACCGTTTGCCGAGCTTGACTCTGAATATGACCCCTGCACAATACAACCGTGACATAACAAAGCGTTACGACTCTGAACAGGACCTGGATATTTACCGTAGTCAACAATCTTTCTATGCTTATGGTAATCTGGCCATCAAGCAGAATTTTGACTTGACGGGTGGTACGTTCTATCTGGATACGGAGTTGGGGTATATGCGTAGCTTTGGTTCTAATAGTTACACCCAGTATACCAGTGTCCCTATACGTGTAGGTTATTCACAAAGTCTGGTAGGCTATAATCCTTTCCGTTGGGAACGGAAAATAGAACCGTTGAAATATGAAAAGATAAAGAAAGAGTATATTTATAATGCCGAACAGGTTTCCGAACAGGCCACTACCTATTTCTTTGAACTGGCTATGGCGCAGGCCGAATATGATCTGGCAAAAGAAAATGTTGCTTCTTCCGATACGCTTTATCGCATCGGCATGCAACGCCTGAAGATTGCCTCTATCAGTCGTGCAGACCTTCTGACGCTGAAACTGGACGTTGTGAACGCCCGTAATACTTTGCAAAATGCAGAAAGTTCATTGAAGCGTGCTATGTTCTCATTAGCCTCTTTCCTTAATTTGGAAAAGAATACAGAGATACGGCTTGTTCTTCCCAGTCGTCCCGGAGAACTGACTATTCCAGTGGATGCTGCTTTGGATGCTGCGCGTACAAACAATCCTAACTTCCTGGGTTTGCGTCAGGATGTATTGGAAGCTGAACAGAGTGTAGACAAAACCAAGAAAGAATCCCGCTTCAATGCCAGTATCAATGCCAGTGTCGGTTTCAATCAGGTGGCAGAGAAGTTTGGTGAAGCCTACAACCGCCCTATGCAACAGGAAATGGTTTCTGTCAGTGTTTCTATTCCTTTAGTAGACTGGGGGGTGCGCAAGGGTAAATACAATATGGCTCGTAATAACCTGAATGTGATAAAGACTTCTTCCCGCCAGAGCGAAATCAGTATTGAAGAAGAAGTCATTATGACCGTGAGCGATTTCAATGTCCAGCAAGATCTGGTGACGAGCGCCGAGGAAGCTCTCGATCTTTCTATCCTGGCATATAATGAAACCCGCCAGCGTTTCATCATCGGGAAAGCTGACATCAGTAGCCTCACCCTGTCATTGAACCGCCAGCAAGAGGCCCAACGCAACTATATATCGGCCCTGAAGAACTACTGGCTGAACTACTACAAGATCCGTAAACTGACCTTGCATGACTTTGCCAGCGGCTTCTCCCTCTCCGATAAGTTCGACTACAGCCATTAATCCTGCGTTGATCGTGTTTTTTAATTTTTAATTATTAATTTTTAATTATGCAACGCCTCTCCCCTTTCACCCTCATCGTCACCTTTGTCTGCCTGGCACTGGTGGGTTTGGCTCTGGTTCCGATGCTTCCGGTCAAGCTGAATCCATCGCGCACATTGCCGGGCTTTACGGTGCGCTTCAGCATGCCGGGCACTTCGTCGCGGGTGGTGGAGATGGAGGCAACGAGCAAACTGGAATCCATGTTGGCTCGCATAAAAGGGGTAAAAGCGATGTATTCTACTTCCGGTAACGGTTATGGTTATATAACAGTGGATCTGGATAAACATGCGGATGTGGATGCGGTACGTTTTGAAGCTTCCACGATCATTCGACAGACGTGGTCGCAATTACCTTCCGGAGTGAGCTATCCGTACATCGATATGAAAGTACCCGATGAGAATGCATCCCGCCCGTTCCTTTCGTTTACATTGAATGCACCGTCCACACCTATACTGATACAACAATATGCGGAAGAGCATATCAAGCCCCGGTTGGCTCAACTTCAAGGCATTTATAAGATTGATTTAAGTGGCGCTACTCCGATGGAATGGCGATTGGAGTATGACAGTGAACAACTACGAACCTTGGGTGTCAGTATCTCAGATATTCGTCAGGCTATCCAGTTACACTATAACAAGGAATTTCTGGGTACACACAACATGGATACGCCCGAAGGTAAACAATGGATACGTCTGGTGTTGGTGCCGGATGGAGTCAGTGGGCAGTTCGACCCTTCGGATATCACTGTGACGGCTTCTGACGGAAAAATCATTCACTTGGATGAACTCGTAAAGGTAGCTCACGTGGAAGAAGAACCTCAAAGTTATTATCGTATCAATGGTCTGAATTCCATTTATATGTCGATTACAGCGGTGGAGACTGCTAATCAGTTGCAACTGAGC
>ENA-ORCP01002263-ORCP01002263.1-human-gut-metagenome-genome-assembly--contig:-NODE-2263-length-15594-cov-18.227879_pt1 | contig 15594 bp, 16 predicted proteins | sample MGYA00242990_ERZ507991 | MGnify/ENA primary metagenome ERZ507991 (study PRJEB26167, sample SAMN06115496) | human gut metagenome | host: Homo sapiens | place: China:Henan | collected 2015-05-07... | reverse complement strand
GCGGCAACAAGAATATCATAGATCTGATTGATCTTATTCTGCTTGAAGCTCTCGCTCACATCTTCGGGAATGTGAGAAGTGACCTTGATACCGTTAACGGTACGCTCGATTATTCTTTCTTTCATAAGCATTTTGCTCCTTTCGATTTTCTTTTGTTCATATAATGGAATAGCCTTTAGTTTGTTAAAAGCCTGCGGTCAACGTTCAAAATCATTGTATATGCGGCTTTTTTCTCTTCTCATCTGTTCATCTCTTATCCTCTGCTCATATTGTCTTCGCTGTTTATCACGCACAGCGATATATACAAGCTCGGCATTTCTTTCCTCCGTGGGTCCGGGCTCGGTTTTGTATGTGCCGTCCTCCTGAAGTTCCAATCCCTCATGATATTTTCTATCTGTATGCGTAGATTTTCCTGCTCTCTGATCCTGTCATAATCAGATTTGAGAAAATCCTGTAAATATTCATATGCCGTTTCTGCTTTTGTACGTTCAGCCGTTGTCCTGCCCAGTTCGGCACCAAGGCTGTCAAGCTCTTTCAGATCATTTTTGAGTTTTTCTTTCAGCTTCGGCAACCAGTTATCTTCGTGAGTATTCCAACCACCGATACCGCCGTTTTCTGCAAGCTGCCAATGAAGCTTCTCCAACCGTTTCTGCTGTGCTTCATCTCTGTTCTCCGTTTTAAGCAGACGGGCATATTCATCTCCCAGATAGTCCAGCGTTTTCAGCTGTTCCTTTTTATTTGCTATCCTGAAATATCTGTGCATAGCAATGTCTTCTTTACGATTTGCCGCCGCAAGACAAGCTCTCATATCATCAAGGGAATGAATATGATTGCTGTGGATAAAGTTCAACACCTCAAAAGATTTTTTCACCTCTGCATAAGTCGGCATATTCACTGACTTAGAACGATATATGTCAAACTGACGTTCACGAAGCCCGACAGCGATTTCAACCTGAAAGCCGATAAATGCACTTATCTTCCTGCCAACAAATTCGTTCTGCTTGTTGTTAATCCTCTGCATCAGCATCTGATACGAATACCCGAATCCCAGCTTTGCAATGCAGCAGCCGTATTTCACGCCTTTCGGTTTTGCGATCATTCGGCTTTCATTGGTAAAGGTGTAACCGCACTCTTTCATTTTTTCGATAAGCGAATAAATGTCTGTAACATCATCACTGTGGATAAGCCTGTCAATGGTATCAGCCATTTTAACCTTCCACGAATATCCCTTTTTCCTTGCATCGTGTTCCTTGTAGCTGATTGTGCTTTTCTTTTTCGGATTTCTGATAATGTCAAGATTATGTTCGATGCAGATTTCATCGGAACGCTTTCTGACGAACTGCAATGTTTTGTAGTTGCTGTGCCAGCGGATCCCGTCAAGGTCATACGGACAAACGGCGATGTGATTATGAACGTGATCGGTATTAACGTGAGTGCTGACGATTATCGGTCTGTTCGTCCCGAATACTTTTTTCGCCCATTCCACTCCTATCCGATGCGCTTCTTCGGGAGAAACGGAGCTGTCAAATGACTGCGTATATGAGTGAATACGGATATGCCGTTTTCCGCTTTTCTTTGAAAATTGACAATCGTCAAATTTTTCGGTATTGTAGTTTTCAAATATTTCCTTGAAATTGTCATAAGCAGTTTCAAGGTCATCTCCGCAGCAGATTCCTGTGACATATTTCATTTCTTCATTTTTTTCGGGATTGAGAATGTATTTCAAATGAGCTTTAGGCGTTGTATGAATTGCTGTGTGTTTTACATAAGCCAAATCACAACACCTCGTATGACAGCGGTTTCAGATATTCATTGAGCTTTTCGCTCAATTCCGAAAACTGCTTTTTCAGCTCTCTGACATCGCTCTGATACACCGACCTGTTGGAGTTCACCACCATAGCGATCTGGTTAATGTTGTTCCCGATACGCTTGATATCGGAACGGAGTCCGTAAAGGTCATTGGTGTTGTAAAGCACCACCTGACCGTTCACGGCAGCAGTCCTCAGAAATCTGCTGACATTCATTCCGGCAGCGGAAGCCTTGCGTCTGATGTCAGCCGCTTCCTCTTCTGTGGCACGGAATTTCATTACAATGTTTCTGTTCATTAAATCACCTACCTGTCTTGTATGTATATGCTTATATATCGGCTATACCGTCTGTACCGGCGAAAGCCGCTGAATTTAGGTACACAAATTCTATGCTTGCTAAATCATAGCAGCCACTCCTTTCGTAAAAATCATGCAAATTTCTCTATTATCCGCAAGTGTCCTGCACTTATTTGCAAGTCTTGCAGATATGTTATTTTTTACGTCCGAATAAGGACTTTTTCGTGCTGTTCTGTTTCGATGCGTCCTGTTTTGCAGACTGCTTATCCTCAAATTTCTGAAGTTTAGTTTTCAGAACCTCAATTTCTTTACGAAGCATTACTATCTCATCATCTCTCTTGGCAACGTCCATATTAAGGTTAGAAATCTCCACTCTGTTTTCCTGCAGCTTTTTCCACTGTTCATTATTTTTATCGTTGGAACACTTGATCCTTTCATTCAGCTTTTCGACCTCAGCAGTCAACTGTGCAATTTCCGATTCGTGTTTTTCTTTTTCATCGCTGCATTTTATTTCATACTGTCTGTTAAGCCTGTTTGATTCATACAGTTTACTCTGATACTCTGCATTTTCGTTCTTTAGCTTGGCATTTTCGTCCGCATATTTCTTGACCTGCTTGCTCAAGAACTCAATAACGGCATCGGAATCGGCTGTTTTTGAAGCCAATTTATCACGTTCTTCCCGAAGCTGCTCATTCTCCGAAACTGTTTCTTTATAGATATTTTTCAGATACAAATTACGTTCTTCGAGAGCCTTGTAGGTTTCACGCTTGGGTTTCAGAAGCTCCACCGCAGAGGAATCGAGGTCAAGTACATTTCTCTCGTCCTTCGTGATATGCCCCTCCAGCTCGTCAGCATGATTTTTCATTTTATCATGTACTGCCTGATGGGTAATATTGAATTTCTTGCAAAACTCGCTGATTCTCATATTTCACCTGCCTTTTTGAAGCTAATGCCACTTTACTGTTTTGATTTTCAGCTTCAAAACATTTGAAAATTGATACTGCTTACGTTTTCAGCATTAATATGGGACATAATTCATACCACAATATCAGCTTCATTTCTGCCCCATATCAGCACTGCTTTCCGATTGGCTTCAAATATTCCTCGTTCTGATACCAATATTTCAGCTTCGTAAATGATATTTTTTCATACTCATACCAAAACAGTGGGATATTGAAGCCACACCACTTGGGAAAAAGTTATACCAACTGCGAAAAATCTCACATATTCAGAAAATCGTCATCAACAAAATCTTCATTTTCATCATAATCGTTATCTGAGATATTTTCGGAATTATCATTTTTCGCATTTTTGCTTTCGGGAGTTTTTGCAGAAATTACAGATTTCTCGGAAATGCTCTCCTGCACAATATCCGCATTTTCAAAAACTGCACTTATCTCCTCTCTGACAATTTCCCTGATACCGTCAAAAATATGTTTACGGTTTTCTTCATTTTCGGAAAATGAGAGAAGTGCGGCAACGATAGTTTTTGTATGGCTCATATCGGAGCTTTTCAGAATGTCATAGGCTTTTCTGTGGTCGGGCTTGTTCAGATTAAGCCTGAGATTTGTTGTCTTTATCATTTGCACTCTTACTCAATCTTCGCCTTGCCTGACTTTCGTATCTCTTTTCTGCCATTATCATCAAGCTCACTTTTCTCTCTGCTGTCCAGCCAATCGAAAAACTTATCCCTCTGGATAAACTTCCGACTGCCAATCTTCACAACAGGCACGTCCTCACGATTAAGGATATTGTACGCCATAGTACGGGTGAAGCCCATTGCCTGAATGTCGTTTGCCGATAACATCATCGGCAGATTTTCTCTGCTGTTCATTAGCAGCACCTCCATTTTCTTTTGTTCGGCTCTTGGGATTTTTCCTTGAGCCTGCTCCCATTATACATTAAAAATTTTCGAAAACGCCGTTTTGACCTCATACTTTTTGTTTCGAGCAACTCATTAAGCCTATGCGTGCAAATATCAAACAAATACGGATAATTCCGTACTATCCGTTGAGGAAACGCGCAAAACGTGATATATAAATTCTATAAAATTTGTTTGTCGGATTTCATTTAAATTTTTCCGAAAGGGGCGTATTTGTTATGATAAATCTGTGATTATTGATACTTGACAATCTCCTTCAAGTTTGCTATAATGATAATTGAAAATTTTTAGTGGACTTTTCCGGATTCGGTCATCTTTTTGCCACACAGCTATCTTGTGATAGTTGTGTGGCTTTTTTGTTGCCCGTATCTCGGAAGTGTTAGCAGAATGGGGGACTATATCTGTATGGAAAATAATTTTTGGTCTCTTATCAAGACGTGCCGTAGTGTATAGGCTTACAAATCGGAACCTGTTCCTTCCGAGGCTTTGGACGCAGTACTGGAAGCGGGAACTTACGCTCCTACCGACGGAGGACATCAATCTCCAACCATCATTGCAATTACAGACCCCAAATATAGGCAGGAGATTGCAAAACTAAACGCAGAAGTGATGGGGAGCAACACAGACCCTTATTATGGCGCACCTGTCGTGATCCCGGTTTTGGTAGATGGCTCCGCAAGTACCTTTGTTGAGGACGGAAGCTACGTCCTTGAAAATATGATGCTCGCTGCCCATTCCCTTGGCCTGGGAACCGTATGAGTACATCGGGAACGTGAGATTTTTGACTGTGAAAGCGGCAAGGCTCTCCTGCGGGAGTGGAAGCTGCTGGAAACCCTGCGTGGCGTCGGGGCGATTGCATTGGGTTATCCGGCCTAGGATGCCGGTCAGCCCGCAGCACGCAAACAAAACTATATTGTTCGGATTTAATGTCCCGCTGTCCGGCGCATTTTTTGCACCGTACAATTTGTGGAGAGGAGGGAAAGTATGCAGACCAATAATAAAATGGCGGTTGCTCCTGTTGAAAGGCTCATTTTGCAAATGTCGATACCGCCGTTAATCTCCATGTTCCTGCAATATTCCTATAATCTGATAGACAGTGCGTTTATAGCGCGGTTGAGTGAGAATGCACTAACGGCTGTTTCTCTGTCTTTCCCGATTACAACACTGATGAATGCGGCATCTATCTGGATCGGTGTCGGCGTGAATGTGCTGATTGCAGGGTATCTTGGGGAGAAAAAGCAGGATGAGGCAAATACAACCGTCACACATGGATTGTTACTGGCCTTTGGAATTGGTGCTTTGCTCAATCTTCTGGCATTACTGATTATGAAACCCTATTTTCGGGCATTCACCAATAATGAAGAAATTTATCAGCTGAGCATCGCCTATATGAGTGTGTGCTCCTTCATGCAAATTCCCAATATGGTGCATATCGCCATCCAGAAGATGATACAGGCCACCGGGAACATGGTCGCTCCCATGTGGTTCCAGATCGCGGGCGTGGTCGTCAACTTCGTGTTCGACCCCATTCTGATTTTTGGGATTGGTATTTTCCCAGCTATGGGAATCCGCGGCGCTGCGGTAGCTACCGTTGCAGGCTATCTGCTGTCCATGATTTTGGCATTTGCTTTACTGCTGGGCAAAAAGCAGAAAGTGCAGGTAAAAATCAAAGGCTTTCATTTGAAAAAGCAGATGATCCACCGTATTTTTGCATTTGGCCTGCCATCTTTTATCATGAACGCCCTCAGTTCGTTTATGGTGACCTTTGTCAATCTGTTTTTGGTGGCGTATTCCGATACGGCAATCGCTTTCTTCGGTGCGTATTTTAAGGTACAGCAGTTGATCGTTATGACGGTAAACGGCTTGATCCAGGGCTGTTTGCCTATTATGCGGTTTAACTACGGTGCGGGAAACAGAGATAGGCTGCACTCCGCTTTCCGCTACGGAACCGCTTTGGTCTCCGGTATGATGATACTGGGAACATTGACCGTCATCCTCTTTCCGGCGCAGCTTTTGGGATTATTTACGGCGTCGGAATCCATGCGCTCCTTTGGAATATCCGCTATGCGAATCATGGCGACAAGCTATCTGTTTTGCGGTCTTTCTACTATGATTTCCACCTATTTTCAGGCCACAGAAAAAGTAGGCTTCAGCATGGCAATCCAATTATGCAGGCAGATGCTTTTCCTTGTTCCCGCCTTATGGTGTCTGGACAAATTGTTCCATCTGAACGGAATCTGGCTTGCATTTCCGGTTGCCGAAACTGCCACTTTGCTCGTTGCTCTTGTGATGATGGCATGGCATCGCCGCAAAAATATCTCATAACGTGTTCCAGGGAGGAAAAATGATGAACGACACTTTCATGAAAGAGAAACCGGTATTACCGCTGATTTTATCCATGTCATTGCCTATGGTGTTATCCATGCTAGTTAATTCTCTCTATAACATTGTGGACAGCTTTTTCGTCGCGCAGATCAGCGAGGAGGCTATGACAGCGTTATCACTGGTTTACCCGGTTCAAAATGTCATCAATGCTGCCGGAATTGGATTTGGCGTTGGGATCAATGCAGTGATCGCCTTCTATCTGGGCGCGGGGGATCACAGAAAAGCGGATCAGGCAGCCACGCAGGGACTTGTGCTTGCCGTGATTCATGGCGTTGTTATGACAGTCTGCTGTATTACGATCATGCCGGTTTTCCTGCGGATGTTCACTTCATCCGAAGCGGTCATTGAACTTGGCGTCCGCTATTCTGTCGTTGCGTTCGCCTTTACACTCATTGTTACCGTCAGCATGGCGTTTGAGAAATTGTTCCAGGCAGTAGGAAACATGAAAACGACCATGATAAGCCTGATGTGCGGGTGCATCACAAACATTGTCTTAGATCCCGTTCTGATTTTTGGCTATGGCCCATTCCCGGAAATGGGAATCGAAGGCGCTGCGCTGGCGACCGGCATCGGACAGGCTCTGACGCTGACGATTTACCTTGTAGTCTATCTTGCGCGGCCAATTCGCGTGCATATCCGCAGGCAGTACATTCTCCCCAGCAAAAAGATGGTAATAAAGCTGTACTCCATTGGCATTCCCGCAACCCTGAATCTCGCGCTTCCGTCTCTTTTGATTTCGGCGCTCAATGCGATTTTGGCGGCATATTCCGAAGTGTATATTCTGGTTTTGGGAATCTATTACAAATTGCAGACATTTGTCTATCTTCCAGCGAATGGCATTGTGCAGGGGATGCGCCCCCTGATCGGCTATAACTACGGCGCGGGGGAACACCAACGGGTCAGCCAGATCTTTAAGATCGTTTTGTGCATGAGTGGTATCATTATGGTGTTTGGGACAGTAATATGTCTGCTGATCCCCGGACAGTTGATGGGGCTGTTTACCCACACAGAAGCGACGATTCAGGCCGGGGAAACCGCCTTACGCATCATCGGGGCCGGGTTTATCGTCTCGGCGGTTTCTGTTACATCTTCCGGCGCATTGGAGGGACTTGGGAAAGGCACTCCTTCATTACTGATTTCACTTTGCCGGTATGTTGTGGTTATCATCCCAACTGCGTTTTTACTCAGCAGGCTTTTTGGAGCGGTTGGTGTCTGGAATGCGTTTTGGATCACGGAAGCGATTACAGCAATCATTTCTATTTGTGTTTACTACAAGACAATAGCACAAAGCCAGCTGAGCCAGTCAACAGTAAAATGAACGTTGCTTTGCGCCGCCGTTGACAGCCCCGTCTGCCTTTGCAGATAGGCAATCAAGGGGCGACAGCACGGAGTGCTGCCGCCCCGCACTATTATTCAGAGAGGGGGAATTTCCATGACCGAGATTGACGCCTATCAAGAGTATATCCGGTGCAAGCACAACGCCTTTTGTAAAGCTGTCATTCGCTATGCCGCCATCGGGAAAATCATACGGCTGCGGCAGAAATGGGAACGGGAAATTTCCCTTGATTATCTAACAAATGAGAAGTTTATCCAATTTGCCGAACCGGAGCCGGACGAAGAACACCCCCTTACCGTCTGCGGTCAGACCGTCCTATTGAGCAACGCCTCCCTTGCCAACGCGATCCCTGTTTTGCCGGAGCAGGCACGGGAAGAAATCCTGCGCTATTATTTTCTGCATCAGTCGCAGCGCGTGATCGGCGCGTGTATTGGCCGGTCACGCAACACAGCAGGGCGGCATATCCAGATTGCCTTGCGGAAACTGCGGGAGGAAATGGAGAGATACCGCCATGAGTAAACTTCTCCCTTACGAAACTATTATCAAAGCGTGTGAGGGCGACCCGGAAGCCGTGAACGCTGTCCTGCTCCACTACGCCGGATATATCCGCTCTTTCTCCAAGGTGAACGGACAGGTCAATGCCGAGGTGGAGGACTATGTGAAGCAGCAGCTAATCGCTGCACTGTTCAAGTTTCGCTATGACCGTTGAGCATAGACTTCACATTGTAAATGTGGTAAATTGGTTTTGATAAATTTCTGAACACATTGAGGCGGATATGAAGATATTAGAAGTGGCGGACAGGACGCCGGATTTAATAAATTAACTGTTGGAAGTATGGGAAAAGTCTGTAAGGGCTACCCACCTGTTTCTGTCAGATAGAGAAATCAAAAATATCAAAGAGTATGTCCCGCAGGCGTTGAATGGGATTGCACATTTGATGATTGCCGCAGGTGAAGCAGGCCGCGCCGTGGCCTTTATGGGGATTGAGGACGGCACGCTGGAGATGCTGTTTATCTCCCCGGAAGAGCGGGAAAAGGGCTCGGCAAACGCCTAATCGAATATGGGATTGAAAGCTATTCTGCTGAACGGTTGGCAGTCAATGAGCAGAACCCGCAGGCTAAGGGATTTTATGAACACATGGGCTTCCATGTTTACAAGAGGACAGGCCTTGATGAACAGGGGAACCCCTATCCTCTGCTGTATATGAGCCTTTAAATAATCTATCAGAAGTGAATATCGGCCATCCATCGGCAGTCATCGAAAACAGTAAGTCTTGAAAAAGATTTACTGCTTTTTTGTTGTCTGGCCACGCTCCCGGCCATTTTGCCCCCTGCCGATTGTAGTAGTAAGTGAGGGCGGAATTTTTTTGCATTGGTGTTTGGCATTTTTGGTGTTTTATCCGTAGTGGAGAGCAAAGAGAAGAATCCCTGCTTCATTTGGCAAATTTCAAAATTTGGTGTTGTAGGGAGTGAACGAGGAAAACTGCCCGCCATCTCTCGCTGCAAACAGCGGGCAGAAATCATCTTCCCCGAATTGTTAGTAGTACAGTGGGTAGAAAACCTGATGCCCAGAGTAACTTTGGTGAAAGCGGGCAGGAAAGCCCTTTTCGAGCGTTATATTAGCGGAAAATGAGAAACCCGATACACGCCGGAGTTTGCAGTCACGGAGAGCAAGATTCTACCACGGTGCCAAAATCCGCATATCTGCGGTTTTGCCCACTTTGGTAAATTTTGTTGGGGAGTGCCTTCCCCAAACCCTGCTCATGCGCCCTGTCGGGCGAGAAAGGAGGTCAACGCTTGAAGAAAAAATACAACACGCCCCACCGCTGCCATGTGGTCAAAACCCGCATGACCGAGGAAGAATACGCCGACTTTACCGAGCGGCTGAAACACTATGACATGAGCCAAGCCGAATTTATCCGGCAAGCCATTACACGGGCGACCATTCGCCCCATCGTTACCGTTTCCCCGGTCAATGATGAACTGTTGTCCGCCGTTGGCAGGCTGACCGCCGAATACGGAAAAATCGGTGGCAACCTCAATCAGATTGCCCGCGCCCTCAACGAGTACGGCACACCATACAACGCCCTGTCCGTTGAAGTCCGCGCCGCCATTTCTGACCTTGCTGCCTTGAAGTTTGAAGTCCTGCGAAAGGTAGGTGACGCTGTTGGCAACATTCAAACATATCAGCTCTAAAAATGCGGACTATGGCGCAGCCGAGCAGTACCTCACCTTTGAACATGACGAGTTTACCATGAAGCCCACCCTTGATGAAAACGGGCGGCTCATGCTCAGGGAGGACTATCGAATAGCCACGCTGAACTGCGGCGACGAGGATTTTGCCGTTGCCTGTATGCGCTCCAATCTCCGCTATGGGAAGAACCAGAAGCGGGAAGATGTAAAAAGCCACCACTACATTATCAGCTTTGACCCACGGGACGCGGTGGACAACGGTTTGACCGTAGACCGGGCGCAGGCGTTGGGCGAGGAATTTTGCCGGAAGCAGTTTCCCGGACACCAAGCCATTGTCTGCACCCACCCGGACGGACACAACCACAGCGGCAATATCCATGTGCATATCGTTATCAATTCTCTGCGGATAGAGGAAGTTCCGTTCCTGCCTTACATGGACAGACCGGCAGACACCCGCGCCGGGTGCAAACACCGCTGCACAGACGCGGCGATGGAATACTTCAAAGCCGAAGTCATGGAGCTGTGCCACCGGGAAAATCTCTATCAAATCGACCTTTTGCATGGCAGCAAAAACCGCATTACCGAGCGTGAGTATTGGGCGCAGCGGAAAGGGCAGGCAAAGCTGGACAAGGAAGCTGCCGCCTTGCCAGCCGAGGAGCAGCCAGCCAAGCCCACGAAGTTTGAAACAGACAAGGAAAAATTGCGGCAGGCCATACGCACCGCGCTGTCCTCTGCCGCAAGCTATGGCGAGTTCGCCGCCGTTCTCTTGCAACAGGGCGTGACTGTCAAGGAGAGCCGAGGGCGGCTATCCTACCTCACGCCGGACAGGACAAAGCCCATTACCGCCCGCAAGCTGGGAGATGATTTTGACCGCGCTGCCGTTCTTGCCCTTTTGGAACAGAACGCCCACAGAGCCGCCGAGCAGACCGCAACCGTACCCGAATACCCCCGCAACATAAGGGAGCGTTTGCAGGGCAAAAAAGCTGTCCAAACCACCCCGGAAAAGGACGGTATTCAGCGCATGGTTGACCGGGCAGCGAAGCGAGCGGAGGGAAAGGGCGCGGGCTATGATCGCTGGGCGGCAGTCCACAATCTGAAACAAATGGCGGCTACCGTTGCCGCCTACGGGCAGTACGGCTATTCGCCGGAGGAGCTGGACGCAGCCCTTGTATCCGCCAATGCGGATTTACAGGACAGCACCGCCAAGCTGAAAGCCCTGGACGCTGCTATCCGGGAGAAAAAGGAGCTTCAGACACAGGTGCTTGCCTATGCCAAGACCAAGCCTGCCCGTGACGGTCTGAAAGCGCAGAAAACGGAAAAAGCCCGCAGCGCCTACCGGGAACGGCACGAAAGCGATTTTATCATAGCGGACGCAGCCACCCGTTATTTTCGGGCGCATGGCGTTTCCAAGCTGCCAAGCCATAAAGCCCTGCAAGCGGAAATCGAGCAGCTTACCGCCGAAAAGAACGCCCATTACAACGAATACCGGGAGAAAAAAGCCCGTGTCAAGGAGCTGCATACCGTGAAAAGCAATCTTTCTCAAATCCTGCAAGGCGAGAAAGACAGAGAGAAAAAGCACGAACATGAGCGTTAAAAACCGCCCCGAAACGATACCAAAACGGGGATATGCCCTGCACCCTATCCGCAATACTGCCCACCTTTGAAACGGGGCGCACAGCGCAGGAAATCCCCGAAAATGACACCGAGAAACTACATTTTTACCGACCTATCCGCTTATACCAGCGGAAACGGCAGAAAGGAGCGAGAAATGCCACGCATGAGCAAAAAGCGGCGGTTGGAATGGAGCTTTTTCCTCAACCACCGAAACCGTATTACCTACAATGACCTTTGCCGGGGCTGCACACACGGCTGCAAGCAGAGCTTCCGGGCGATTATCGTCCTCTGCCCCCGGTATTTCTCTAAGAGATGGAAACACAGGGAGGACACCGCCAATGGCAGATAACCGCAAATATTACTACCTCAAACTGAAAGAAAACTTCTTCGACAGCGATTCCATTGTGCTGTTGGAGGACATGAAAGACGGGATTTTGTATTCCAATATCCTCTTGAAGCTGTACTTAAAATCGCTGAAAAATGGCGGCAGATTGCAGCTTGACGAGCATATCCCCTATACCGCCCAGATGATAGCCACGCTGACCCGTCACCAAATCGGGACGGTGGAACGGGCATTAGCCATCTTCCAGCAGTTAGGGCTTGTGGAGCAGCTTGACTGCGGGCTGCTTTATATGACCGACATCGAGCTGATGATCGGTCAATCCTCTACCGAAGCGGAACGGAAACGCGCCGCAAGGCTTGAAAATAAGGCACTTTTGCCGCCGCGGACAAATGGCGGACATTTGTCCGACATTCGTCCACCAGAGATAGAGATAAAGAAAGAGATAGATATAGAGTTAGAAAAAGAGGGAGAGTTAAAGGGACAAGCCCTCGCCCGCAGCTATGGCAGATATGAGAATGTATTTCTGACTGATACGGAGCTTTCCGAACTGCAAGCGGAGCTGCCCGAAAAATGGGCGTACTACATTGAGCGGCTTTCCGGCTATATCGCGTCCACGGGCAAGAAATATAAAAACCACGCCGCCACTATCCGCAGATGGGCGGCAGACGATACCGCAAAGGCTGCCCCGAAACAGGGCATACCCGAATACACCTGCAAGGAGGGCGAGAGCTTATGAGTAATCTGTTTACAGAACGAGTTTTGAATATGGCGGCTGTTACCCCACAGCCGGAGGACTACACGGGCGAGGACGGACTGCTTTACTGCGGCAAGTGTCACACTCCGAAAGAAGCCTACTTCCCGGAAAAGCAAGCCGCCCTGTTTGGGCGTGACCGCCACCCGGCAGAATGTGACTGCCAGAAAGCCCAGCGTTTGGAGCGTGAAGCCGCCGAACAGCGCAGAAAGCACCTTGACACCGTGGAGGACTTGAAACGCCGGGGATTTACCAATCCTACCATGCAGGAATGGACTTTCGCCAACGACAACGGGAAATGCCCGCAAATGGAGATTGCACACTTCTATGTGGAGCATTGGGAAATCATGCGCGAGGAAAATATCGGCTATCTGCTATGGGGCAAGGTCGGCACAGGAAAAAGCTATTTTGCCGGGTGTATCGCTAATGCCCTCATGGAGCAGGAAGTCGCTGTCCGCATGACGAACTTCTCTGCGATTTTGAATGACCTGACCGCCAGCTTTGAGGGGCGCAACGAGTATATCGAGCGTCTTTGCCGTTTTCCTCTGCTTATCATTGATGATTTTGGAATGGAGCGCGGCACAGAGTACGGTTTAGAACAGGTCTACAATGTGATTGACAGCCGCTACCGCAGCCGCAAGCCCTTAATCGTTACCACCAATCTGACATTGGACAGCCTGCAAAATCCGCTGGACACCGCCCATGCCCGGATTTATGACCGCCTTTTGGAAATGTGCGCCCCTATCCTCTTTACGGGAGAGAACTTCCGCCGTGAAACGGCGCAAGCCAAGCTGAACAGACTAAAAGAATTGATGAAATGAAAGGAGTTGCCTATGGCAGAGAACAAGCAGAACACCACCCCGGAACGCCGCCCGGACTGCGTGACAGAGATCCGCATGGGCAACACCGTCCTTGTCGTTTCCGGCTTTTTCAAAAAAGATACCACCGACACCGCAGCCGATAAGATGATGAAAGTGCTGGAGGCGGAAGCCGCCGCAGGACACAAAGCCCAGCTTTCGCCCTAACGCTACAAGCCGCACAGAAAAATCGTCATTTTACCGGGCGGTAAAGAAGCAGAAGCCGCTATACAGACAGCCGCCCCATGTGGTATAATCGAAATACGGAATAGTGGGGCTGGCTGTCGGAAACGGAGGATTTTATGTTAAGACAGACCACCCAGAAAATCACTGCCCTTTATCCAAGACTATCCCATGAGGACGAGCTGCAAGGCGAAAGCAATTCCATTTCCAACCAGAAGCGTATTCTTGAAACCTACGCAAAGCAGAACGGTTTTTCCAATCTGCGCTGGTACACGGACGATGGCTATTCTGGTGCGAACTTCCAAAGACCGGGTTTTCAATCCATGCTTGCGGACATTGAAGCCGGGAAAGTGGCTACCGTTATCGTAAAGGATATGTCACGGTTAGGGCGAAACTACCTGCAGGTGGGAATGTATACCGAGATGATTTTCCCACAAAAAGGCGTCCGCTTTATCGCCATCAACGATGGAGTAGACAGCGCACAGGGCGACAATGATTTTGCCCCTCTGCGGAACATTTTCAACGAATGGCTGGTGAGAGATACGAGTAAGAAAATCAAAGCTGTAAAACGGTCAAAAGGCATGAGCGGCAAGCCTGTTACGAGCAAACCCGTGTACGGCTACCTCATGGACGAGGACGAAAACTTCATCATTGACGAGGAAGCCGCACCCGTGGTCAAGCAGATATACCGTCTGTGCCTTGCCGGGAACGGTCCGACCAAGATAGCCCGTATGCTGACCGAGCAGGAAATCCCAACGCCGGGAACGCTGGAATACCGCAGGACGGGCAGCACACGCCGCTATCACCCCGGCTATGAGTGCAAATGGGCGACAAATACCGTGGTGCATATCCTTGAAAACCGGGAGTACATGGGCTGTTTGGTGAACTTCAAGACGGAGAAACCGTCCTACAAGACCAAGCACAGCATAGAAAATCCCATTGAGAAACAGGCAATTTTCGAGAACCACCATGAGCCTATCATCGACACCCAGACATGGGAGCGTGTGCAGGAATTACGCAAACAGCGCAAGCGTCCGAACCGCTATGATGAAGTGGGCTTGTTCTCTGGTATGCTCTTTTGCGCGGACTGCGGCAGCGTCATGTATCAGCAGCGTTACCAGACCGATAAGCGGAAACAGGACTGCTATATCTGCGGGAACTACAAGAAGCGCACCCATGACTGCACCGCACATTTTATCCGCACCGACCTTTTGACTGCGGGCGTTCTCTCCAATCTACGGAAAGTGACGAGCTATGCGGCAAAGCATGAAGCCCGGTTTATGAAGCTGCTGATCGAGCAGAACGAGGACGGCGGCAAACGCCGGAACGCCGCCAAGAAAAAGGAACTGGAAGCTGCCGAAAAGCGTATCGGTGAACTTTCCGCTATTTTCAAGCGGCTGTATGAGGACAGCGTAAGCGGTCGCATTTCTGACGAGCGTTTCACGGAGCTTTCGGCAGACTATGAAGCCGAACAGCAGGAATTGAAAGAGCGTGTTGCCAGAATACAGGCGGAGCTTTCCAAAGCACAGGAAGCTACCGTAAACGCAGAAAAGTTTATGAACATTGTCCGCAAGCACATGAACTTTGAAGAACTGACCCACACCCTCTTGCGTGAGTTTGTAGAGAAAATCGTTGTGCATGAGTGCAGCTACGATGAAAACGGCACACGCAGACAGGATATTGAGATTTACTATTCTTTCGTCGGCAAAGTGGACTTGCCCGAATGACCGCCCGCCCTATCCGATACCAGAGCTGAGTATCGGATAGGAAAGGCAAAATTTTTTACACTTCTATTACTTCTTTATCACACATAAGCAAAATCTCAGGGCATGAAGCAGCTCATGGCCGGTGCTGGTGTAGCCGTGGTAGGCATGGTCCTTGTACCTCTGCTCTCCGGGCTTTTCTCTGTCTAAGCGTCTCCGTATGAAATCCTTGCCGCTCCCGC
>ENA-ORCP01002262-ORCP01002262.1-human-gut-metagenome-genome-assembly--contig:-NODE-2262-length-15595-cov-4.917257_pt1 | contig 15595 bp, 18 predicted proteins | sample MGYA00242990_ERZ507991 | MGnify/ENA primary metagenome ERZ507991 (study PRJEB26167, sample SAMN06115496) | human gut metagenome | host: Homo sapiens | place: China:Henan | collected 2015-05-07... | reverse complement strand
TGAAGTGTTCGATTTTGAAAAACCAAAAATTGAAATCGCAGAAATTTCAGAAGACAAGACATATGGCAGATTTGTTGAGGAGAGAAGCCGTTTTGCACGGTCAAGTCTGCCGTTGATAACGTCGGTCATAACGCTTACATTGAACATTTTTTTATATTGATGCTGAAATCCCGAACGGCTCATTCCTACTTCGGCTGCCATTCCTTCAATGTCTGGGACGGTATCGGGCATAGTATAAATTCTTGTGCGCAGATGGGTGAATTTATAGTTGCGCTCAACAAAAAATGCAGACGAAATTGACGATTTGGACTTGATTATCCTGCTCAGCTTCAATAAAAGTATTTCAAGGTAGTGCTTTTCGATTTCTTCACGGTGAACGTCGGCGGAGTAGTGTTCGTAGGTAAGAATATGTATTATCTGGGATAATTCTTCCAGACTGCCGATGTGAACAGGTTCATTTACGGGTATTTCAAGCTCCTTGAATTTATCAAGGTCGCTGTCGTCAATGTCAAAATACATCCAGTCATCGGCGTATGAATCGCCGTAGGCACGGTATTTGCATGGGGTATCATAGGAAAAAATAATGAATGAATCCTTTTTTACGATCTGTTCCTTGCCGTTTATTTCAAATAAGGACGGGGTTTTTATCAAAAGAAAAAGCCAACAGCCGTTGCCGTGTGGTCTGTCCATAACAAAATCGGAATCGTGAGAGTAATTGTAGCCGATAGAGCCTATTTTCATAAATCATCACCATATATAATTATACCATATTTTTGCAGATCATTCAAGCATGCCAAAAAAAGAGCTGCCGTTATCCGGCAGCTCCCATAAATCAAATCTTTTCTATAAGTATGAACATCGTCTGATTTGAATCATCATCTTCAATGTTTTCATATACAAGGGCAAGCTTGTAAAACTCTCCGGCTTCTTTGCTGCAAATAACAGCACTGTAATTGTCATATTCGCCCTCGGCAAGACGTTTTGCACCGATAGCTGTGTCCTCTGTTTCCTTAAGCTTGGCATAAGGGAAATATTTTTTTACGGTTAGCTGTGTCTGTCGCAATGCCTGAATATGAGAATAGATCTTGTTTATGTTTTCATTTTTGATAGAATGATTCTTCTTGAAAATACACTGATGAATAGGCATAACGATTGCAGTAACTTTCAAATAATTTATATCACTGAGAGCGTCCTCGGTTTCCTGTACCTTGCCTCCGATGGAATTATATACGGCAAGGACCCCATAGTCGATTTCACCGTTTAAAAGTGCTTTTACAACATTTGCAGAACTGATCAAAGGGACATATTCGGCAGAATAAATATTAACATTTTCAGCAAGCTGTTTAGCTGCCCGCTGAGTGTAGCTGCCAATTGTTCCCTGATAACCGATTTTCATTTCAGTGCATCCTTTCTGTGGTAAAAATAGTAGAAAATGTGTGAAATGCTGAAATATTTAACAATATCAGCTTTTCGCATAAAAAGTCATTAGTCAGTAGTAAAGAATCTTTGAGATGCTGTGTATTTTTGGTGTGGTTTGAGTTCGCAGTAGCCGCTCTTTTCGGCAGGCATATCAAGGTTAGCCGCATTGACCTGTGCGGTCATCGGCTCAGGACAGAAATAATTCTTGAAGCCTTCATGGTTCCAGATTATCCAGAATTTATAGTTGTCATCGACTTCATAGCATATTTTCTTTCCGCTTGCTGTGTCGGTCATAACGCAGCCATGGAAATCCTCGCCGTTAAGCTTTACTGTGCCGCCGATGTACATATCGTTGCATATGTCTTTAAGTACAGGACACATTGTGCCGTTTTTGTATTCCATATCCCATTCTTTAAGGTTTGCTGTTTTTCCGTTAGGAAGCCAGCGGCGTTTGTTGAATACAAGTTTCTTTTCGCACGGAACCTGAAGTCTGATGTCCTCCTGCTTTGCACCGTCAACGAACGGAGCGTTGATAGTAGTATGTGTAGCAACGGATATAGGCATTCTTACCTTTGAGTTATTTGTAAGGGTGATAGTGTGGCGCAGACCCTCATCGGAAACTTCAATTGTTATCTCAGCGGTAAATTTTATAGGGAAGCAGTTGAAGAAATAATCATTTTCATCGTATTTGAAAACGGTAGTTATAAAGGCCTTGCCGTTTTCAGCACCCATAGCCTTTATTTTGTGAGCACGTTTGTGCATAAAGCCGTGAAGATGATTTTTGAAACGCTCTTCGTTTACGGGAAGATGATAAACCGCATCGGAAGTGCGGAGAACACCGTTGTCATGACGGTTCGGGAGATACAATGTAGGAAGTCCCCATATTTCAGGAGCGTTCATAATTTCCTCGATAGGCACATCATCTGAATAACGGAAAATTTCCATACCCTTGCTGTTGTCACGGAAACGGAGAACGCTGCTGCCCATAGTAGGAGCAACAACAGCACAGTAACCGCCGCAGCAAAGCTCAACAGCTTCTATCCCTTTATGAATAACTTTTTTTGCATAACATTCGCTCATAAACAAACCTCCATATTATGAATCATAAGGACGTACACGCAGCTCAATGCCAAGCTTGTCGGAAAGCTTGCGGCAGCGTTCAATATCGTCCTCAGGTATAACATCAACAACGGTAAACATTACCTTGTCAACATATTTTTTACACTCAACGGCAAAATCCAGCATAGAGTCAAAAGCATCATTCCATTTAGGTCTTGTAACAGCATTATAGGTTTCGCTCGAACCCGAATTAAGAGAAACGGATACAATGTCAACGGCACCTTTAAGAAGATGGGCAGTAGGTTTTCCGTTTATTCTGTCACTTAGACCGTTTGTGTTCAGACGGACTTTTATGCCGTATTTTTCTTTGACATAGCGTCCTATCTCGGCAACATCTTCCGCACGTTCCATAGGTTCGCCGTAGCCGCAGAAAACGACTTCGCCGAACTGAGAAAGGTCGCCGTATTTTTCAAATTCAGCCTTGATTTCGGGAACAGTCGGCTCACGCTCCAGCCATAAGCTGTCGCTGCCGTAAGCACTGTCGCCGTTGTGTCTTATGCAGAAGGTGCAGTTGCAGGGGCAGCGGTTTGTGATATTAACATACAAATTGCCTTTTACGGCATAAAGAATAGTCATTATAAAAGCCTCTTTTAGTTTTTAGCGATCCTGAGAGAAATATCAAATGCCTTTACGGAGTGGGTGAGTGCTCCAACGGAAACGATGTCAACGCCTGTTGCAGCGACTTCAGCCATATTTGCGAGAGTAACATTTCCCGATGCTTCAAGAACAGCACCCGTTCCGTCAGCAATGGCAACGCATTTTTTCATCTGTTCAGTTGTCATATTGTCCAGCATGATAACATCAGCCTTGCAGGCAAGTGCTTCACGGAGTTCATCTTCATTTCGGACCTCGACTTCTATCTTTACCATATGACCGATCTTTTCACGGAGAGCCTTTACAGCGTTTGTAAGGCTGCCGTAAGCGTCAATGTGGTTGTCCTTGAGCATAGCACCGTCGGAGAGATTGAAGCGGTGATTTTTTCCGCCGCCGACAGTAACAGCGTATTTTTCAAGACATCTCAGACCGGGGAGAGTTTTTCTTGTTTCTGTAACGTGAGCCTTTGTACCCTTGCAGCATTCAGCGTATTTTGCTGTTTCGGAGGCAATGCCCGACATATGCTGAAGAATGTTGAGTGATGTTCTTTCACCCTTTAAAATGGACTTTGTGCGGCCTGTTACAGTAGCGATAATATCGCCCTTTGCGACCTTTTCGCCGTCGTGTATCTTTATTTCGGACTTAACATCTGCATCAATGAAGGTAAAAGTTCTTACAGCAATATCAATGCCGCAGAGAACACCGTCAGCCTTTGCAACGAAATTAGCGGCAGACATATCATCGTCATCAAGGAGATAGTCTGTTGCAAGGTCGATATAGTTAATATCCTCTTCGAGAGCACGTTTTATAATATCATCAACATAGAAATTAGGTAACTGCATTTTAAAAAATTCCTTTCGTATCAATCGGGGTAAATTTCATCAACGACGCTGAGAGCCTTGCATATGCTGTCCTGAATGAGCAGGTCGGCACATTCGTCCTTTGGCGTCGGAGTTTTATTTATAAGAACAAGACGGTTTCCTTTGTAATAATCGATAAGACCGCTTGCAGGATAAACAGACAGGGAAGTTCCGCCGATAATAAGCATATCGGCATTTTCAATAGCGTCAATAGCACCGTTTACGGTTTTCTGATTAAGCCCCTCTTCATAGAGCACTACATCAGGCTTTACAAGACCGCCGCATTTTGCGCATGGCGGAGGACCGTCAAAGCTTTTTATGTATGCAGCGTCATATTCAGCACCGCATCTGAGGCAGTAGTTGCGGTGTATTGAACCGTGAAGCTCATAAACGCATTTGCTTCCCGCAGCATAGTGCAGACCGTCAATATTCTGCGTAACAACAGCGGTTAGCTTGCCTTTTCTTTCAAGCTTTGCCAGAGCATAGTGAGCAGAATTAGGCTTTGCGTCAAGGCAGAGCATTTTTTCACGGTAAAATTCATAAAAATCCGAAAGATGATTGCAATAGAAAGTTCTGCTCAGAATTGTTTCCGGCGGGAATTTATATTTCTGGTTATAAAGACCGTCAACGCTTCTGAAATCGGGGATACCGCTTTCTGTTGAAACGCCTGCGCCGCCGAAGAAAACAATTTTTTGGGCTTCTTCTATCCATTGTCTGAGCTGTGCCGGTTTTTCGTCCATAGGAGAACCTCTTTCCGAAATAAAAGTTGAAATTACATAGGAGCGATATTGGTATATGTGCAGAACTGATATTTGATTCCGTCATAGTCTGCTTCTTCCGAACAGTCGGTCATTTTCCATTCGCAAAGGTTGTCAAGGTCGGGAAAGAATTTATCGGCAGGCTTGACGTCCTTTATTTTTGTAACATATATCGTATCACAGAAGGGGAGGAGAGCGTTGTAGATTTCCTCGCCGCCTATAACAAAAACATCATCATCGGGATGATCCTTAATGAGTGCAGGCAGGTCGTGAATATCATTGCAGACTGTAACTCCTTCTGCATTAAAATCTTCATCACGGGTAAAAACGATATTTATTCTGTCTTTCAAAGGCTTGCTTCCGGGCATTGACATAAGAGTTTTTCTTCCCATAATAACGACTTTTCCGAGGGTTGTTCTGCGGAAAAATTTCTTATCTTCGGGAATGTTGTAAAGCAGGTCGTTGTTGTGACCTATGCCCCAGTTCTGACTTACTGCAACAATAGCCTTCATAATATTCATCCTTTCAAATCAAATAGCCACGGGGAATTTCACTTCATCTTTGTGATATACATAATTTTCAAGTGAAAAGCTGTCAGGAGTGAAAGAGTAGAAATCCGTTACTGAAGTGTCGATAGTAAATTTTGGTGCATCATAAGGTGTCTTTTCAATAAGCTTTTCTATAATAGGAACATGGCGGTCGTAAATGTGAGCGTCGGCAATAACGTGAACAAGCTCACCTGCTTCAAGACCGCTGACTTGTGCAAACATATGCACAAGCACGGCATACTGGCATACATTCCAGTTATTTGCCGCAAGCATATCCTGTGAACGCTGGTTAAGGATCGCATTGAGCTTTTTCCCTGTAACATTAAAAGTCATACTGTAAGCACAGGGATAAAGTCCCATTTCCGAAAGATCATGGTGGTTATAGATATTTGTGATGATACGTCTGCTTGCAGGGTTATTTTTCAGGTCGTAAAGCACTCTGTCCACCTGGTCGAAATCTCCCTCGGGGTAGTGGTGCTTTATGCCGAGCTGGTAGCCGTATGCCTTGCCGATAGAGCCGTTTTCGTCAGCCCAGCTGTCCCAGATATGAGCGTCAAGGTCGTGGATATTGTTGGATTTTTTCTGCCATATCCAGAGCAGCTCTTTGACAGCGGTTTTGAGAAATGTACGGCGAAGTGTTATGATAGGGAATTCCTTTGAGAGGTCATATCTGTTGACCAAGCCGAATTTTTTAATAGTATGGGCAGGAGTTCCGTCGTCCCACTTAGGTCTTACGTCAAGATCCGTGTCCCATGTTCCGTTATTAAGAATGTCCTTAACGTTATCAATTAAAATATTATCGGCAATACTCATTATAAGATCCTCAGTTCAATAAAAATAGGTGATAAAGGCATTTTTCTAAAAAAATATCTATACAAAAGCATTATAACACAGCACGGCTTGAAATTCTACACAAATATTATCACAAAATGAATTTTCAGCATTATAAACAATTTATGATGTAATTTTAAATGAAATATAATAAAACAGTACAGATGAAAGCATATCATCTGTACTGTAAAAGCCAAAATCAGCGACTAAGCCGATAAGCCGGGTTTTGTCGTGTGCGGAAATCTATCTGGGTGGATCGTCGCCGAAACACTCAAGCCGTCGTTGCAATACGCCTGCCGAGCAGACAATAACGTATTGTTCCAAAAAGACGTTGCATCGGGTAGGGTTTACATGGCGGCACAGTTTCCTGTACCCCGGTGAGCTCTTACCTCGCCTTTCCACCCTTACCGTAAAAACGGCGGTATATCTCTGTTGCACTTGCCCTAAGGTCGCCCTCGGCTGCCGTTAACAGCTACCCTGCTCTGTGATGCCCGGACTTTCCTAACGCCGTAAAGCGTTCAACCGCATAGCTTACTCGCTTTAAGTATTATACCATATAGATATGAATTTGTCAAACGCAATTATTTGAGCGGGATCTTTCTGTAAACGTTGAATGATGTCCATTTTGAATAGAAATCGGACTTGTCATCATCAGCGGATTTGTATTCGTCAAGGAACTGCTTGAGCTGTTCTTCGGACTTGACATTTACGGCAAAGCCTCTGCCGTTGAGTATCTGCTTGCCTGTGTAATAATATTCATCTGCTGAGATGATCTCTGCGACCTTTCTGTCACGGATCTTTACAGCAGCATTGTCACGGAGAACGATTATATCGAAGCTGTCTGGATAGCTGTAGCTTCTGCCCGATACGGGGATCTCATCTCCCACAGTAAATACCGAGTGAACAGTCTGATATTTGAGAACGTTGAGAGCTTCAACATCATAAACAAATTCATCGAAAATATCGCCTCTTGCAGTAATATTTTCATATCTGAAGAGTGCTCTTGTTTCGCCGCCTTCCTTTTCTGAAAGATCCTCAACAACGCCGCAGGCAGATGTCATATTTGAAACACGGTCAATGAGGATAAGCTCACCGAGAGTTTTGTGGTTTGCGAACTTGTCGGCAACGACAGCCTCGGCAAGAGTTATCTCGCAAAGTGCTATTTCGTTCTTTGTAAGGCTTTCTGCGGAGGTATGCTCACCTGTGTTCACATCTGTCTTGTAAGCGATCTTTGTGACGATGCCCGGAATAGTTTTTGTGCCAAGCTTTACAAGGTAATCACGTCCCACAGTCATCTGTGAATCGTCCATCCAGAGCAGCTCGGCAGTAAGCTTTTTGTAAGCTGCAATACCGGTATCCTTTGTAAGAACACAGCCTCTTGAAACGTCAACTTCCTTGTCAAGAGTGATAGTAACAGGCTGACCTGCATAAGCTGTGTTTTCCTCACGGTCAGTAACAAAAATGCTCTTGACGCGGACCTTTTCGTTGCTTGGAAGAGCGGTTATCTCATCGCCGACAGCAACTCTGCCCGATTCGGTCTGACCCTGAAAGCCACGGAATGTATGGTCAGGACGGCAAACTCTCTGGACAGGCATATAAAATCCTTTTTCGGAGGAGGAAGCCGCAATGTCAACTGTTTCAAGGTATTCGAGAAGAGTCTTTCCGCTGTACCAAGGGATATTTTTTGATTTTACGGTAACATTGTCGCCCTCTGTTGCGGAAACAGGTATAACAACTGAATTTTTAAGACCAAGCTCGTTTTTCAGTTCGTCTATCTGCTTTAAAATTTCATTGAAGCATTCTTCGCTGTAATTTACAAGATCCATCTTGTTCACAGCGAAAACGAAATATTCAATACCCATAAGGCTGCATATTCTTGCATGACGCTTTGTCTGGATAAGAACGCCCTGTGAAGCGTCGATAAGAATTACCGCAAGGTCCGCAAATGATGCTCCGACAGCCATATTTCTTGTGTATTCCTCGTGACCCGGAGTGTCCGCAACGATAAAGCTGCGGTTATCGGTAGTGAAATAGCGGTAAGCAACGTCGATAGTGATACCTTGCTCACGTTCAGCCATAAGGCCGTCAAGAAGCAGGGAATAGTCTATCTTTCCGTTTCTGCTGCCAACCTTGCTGTCAAGCTCAAGAGCCTTTTCCTGATCGGCGTAAAGAAGCTTTGAGTCATAGAGAATATGACCGATAAGTGTTGATTTTCCGTCGTCAACACTTCCGCAGGTAATAAATTTAAGAAGCCCTTTCATTAAAAATAGCCCTCCCTCTTTCTGCGTTCCATACTGCCCGCAGCCTCGTTGTCAATAACACGGGAAGTACGTTCTGAAGAAACTGCGCTAAGAGTTTCATTGATAATTTCATCAAGTGTAGCAGCTGTTGACTCAATGCCGCCTGTAATAGGATAGCAGCCGAGAGTTCTGAATCGTACGGATTTTATCTCAGGCTTTTCGCCCTCTTTGAGCGGGAAGCGGTCATCGTCCACCATAATAATGTTTCCGTCACGGTAAACGACAGGTCTCGGAGCAGCAAAATAAAGCGGAACGATGTCGATGTTTTCACGCTTTATGTACTGCCAGATGTCCTTTTCCGTCCAGTTGGAAATAGGGAAAACCCTTATGCTTTCGCCCTTGTTTATCTTTGCATTGTAAAGCTTCCACATTTCGGGACGCTGATTTTTCGGGTCCCAAGCCTGTGCGGAATTTCTGAAAGAGAATATTCTTTCTTTTGCACGGGATTTTTCTTCGTCACGTCTGCCGCCGCCGAAAGCTGCGGTAAAGCCGTACTTTGTGAGAGCCTGCTTAAGAGCCTGAGTTTTCATAATATCTGTGTAAGCAGAGCCATGGTCAAATGGGTTTATTCCTCTTTTGATGCCGTCCTCATTTGAATATACGATCATTTCAATGCCAAGCTTCTTTGCAGTTTCGTCACGGAATTTTATCATATCCCTGAACTTCCATGTCGTATCAATATGCATAAAAGGGAAGGGTGGTTTTTCAGGGTAAAAGGCTTTCATAGCAAGATGAAGCATAACTGAGCTGTCCTTGCCGATGGAATAGAGCATTACAGGCTTTTCACATTCGGCAGCAACTTCTCTGATTATGTATATTGCCTCAGCCTCGAGTTCGTCAAGATGGGAACGTTCGCTCAAAATAATCACTCCTATCAGTATTTATTGGATTCTTTTCTGTTGATGTCGATCTCCTGGATTTTTCCGTCGGCACGGTTTATTATCCAGCGTAAAATATCGCCGTCGTTTACGGTATAGACCTTGCTGCCCATACCACCGATATCAGCACCGAGGTAAAAACGTACAGCGTGAACGGCACATTCCTTTATGCAGGAAGTGCAGCCCCAGCAGTCCTTGGGGTATTTGATGAAAGCCTTGCCGTCCTCATTCATTTTGATAAGGCTTCCGGGACAAACTCTGCTGCATTTTCCGCAGCCAACACAAAGATCACGGTCAATCGCAATGCTCATAGGTCTGTCCCTCCTCAACAAGATCTCTCATAATGATCTTTATTTTTCCGTCAACAAGCTTTGAGTTGACATATTTGTTAAAGTTCACATCGTCCTTTTCGGGATAGTCAAGATTTTCCGCAAAGCTGTGCCAGCGTGTTTCGTGACGTGCATCAAGATGAGCAATGACGCTAAGACAAACCGTAAGCCTTTCACGAAGCTCGTAAATAAACATAAGCTCGTGGAAATCATCAGCGTGAAGATCGTCGGAAAGCTTTATTATCTGACGTATTTTTTCATCGGCAAGAGCAAGCTGCTTGGAATTAAAGCGGTAATTTGTTTTTATGCCGCCTGCATATGAGTCCATAACAGTCTGCATAGCCTCTTCAAGCTGCTCAACGGTAAACGTACCGACACCGTTAAGGAATTTTTCTGTTTCGGCTCTGTGGCTTTCGGCCTCCGGTTCGGGAATAGGTTCAACAGCAGCGTTTTTAATGTATCTGCATACGGATTCGGCAGCGATCTCACCCTCGGCAAGAGCACCTGTAACATATTTCTGAGGGCTTCCTCCCGCAACATCGCCTGCCGCAAAAAGACCGTGGATAGTGGTCTGTCTGTCGGTATCGACCCAGTAGCCGCTTGCAGTATGACCGCCGACGATGTAAGGCTCTGTGCCTTCAATTTCAACATTCTGCTGCGATGGCATCTTTCCGCTTTCTATCCACTTTATAGTCTGTGACGGAGCCATATTGAGGTATGCCTTGATAAGTGAGTTGTCCTGTTCTTCCGAAATGCCCTCTGTTCTGAGGTAGCATGGACCTCTGCCCTCGATATTCTCCATAACAGTACCGTAAACACGCTGGGAGGTGGTTATGCCGTATTTCGACTCATATACCTCGCCGAGAGAGTTTACCTGCTTTGCACCAACACCCTGAGCAAGAGTTCCCGTAGGAGCGATAGTGTCCTTGCAGCGAAGAGCGATAAAGCGCATTTCAAAGGTAGTCATCTCTGCACCATGATTGATTCCCATAGCGTAGCCTGCACCCGTGTTGAACGGCGGATACCACATCTTATGACGTGAAAATCCGGGATTGTTGGGCTTATAAAGACCCGCAGCGCCGCCTGTTGCAATGATGACAGCCTTTGCATTGATAATGTAGAAGATCTCATTTTCGATGCCTATGCCGTAAGCACCTCTTATTTTATTGTCGGCAACGGAATAGTCCGTGATGTTCACACGGTTCAGCACCGTTACCTGAGGCAGTGCATTTACAGCGTCAGCAAGGATAGGCTTTATGTTTTCACCGTTAATTTTAAGATTTCTCGGACCTCTCGTAACATACTTTCCGTTTTCGTCCTTCAGTATAACGAGTCCAAGCTCTTCAAGCTTTGCGGTGACTTTGTTAAGGCGTTCCGACATTGTGATGAGCAGGTCATCTCTTACAATGCCGTCAGCGTCCTTTTTGCAGTAGTCAGCGTAAAATCTCGGGGTTTTGCCCTCTGTGATATAAGCATTGAGAGCATTTACACCTGCCGCAAGACAGCCGCTTCTTTTTATATGAGCCTTTTCGCAGATAAGTATCTTTGCATCGGGAGCTTTTTCGGCAGCAGTCAAAGCGGCATAGCAGCCTGCCGTTCCGCCGCCGATGATGAGTATATCTGTTTCAAGTTTTTGAATGTTCATAGGTTATCACCTGTTTTCACGAATGTATTTTTCGGCGGACATAACGCAGTTCGCACCGTCTGAAACAGCGGTAATTACCTGACGCAGCTTTTTTGTGCGGCAGTCGCCCGCAGCGAAAATCCCGTCAGCTGAAGTAACACCGTCCTCACCTGCCATAATGTAGCCGTTTTCGTCAAGCTTGACAAGGGGAGCGATAATGTCCGTGTTCGGAACGCTGCCGATAGCGATAAAAACGCCGTTTACAGCAATGGAGCTGAGCTTGCCGTTCTGAGATATTTCGATCGAATCAACAAGCTTGTCACCGTGTATCTCAACTGGAACAGCGTTTGTGATTATCTTTATTTTATCGCTGCTTTCAGCCTGAGCCACAAGGGATTTTCCTGCACGGAAAACGTCACGTCTTGAAATAATGTATACCTCAGAGCAGATGTTTGCAAGATAAAGAGCGTCTGAAAAAGCAGTATCACCGCCGCCGATAACAGCAGCAGGCTTTCCCTTGAAGAATGCACCGTCACAAACAGCACAGGAGGAAATACCTCTTCCGGAAAACTCACGCTCACCCTTTATTCCAAGTGAACGGTGATAAGTTCCGCCTGCAAAGATCACGGTTTTTGTTTCAAGCTCGCCGCCGTATTCAAGGGTAAGAAGATAACCTTTTTTATCTTTGAGAGGAGCTATATTTTTTACCTCATCTTCAAGAAATTCGGCACCCAGCTCCTCAGCGTGTGAACGCATTTTTTCACCCAGCTCATCACCGCTTATGCCGTAAAAGCCGGGGTAGTTGTCAACTCTGGAGCTGACTGCTATCTGACCCGTGCTGTAAGCGTCCTTTTCAAGTGTGACAGCTTTGAGCATTGCTCTCTGTGCATATATTGCCGCAGTCAGCCCCGCAGGACCGCCGCCTATGATAACAATATCGTACATAAAATTTACTCCTGTTCAATGATGACGAGTTCTTCTTTTTCGGAAACATCACCTGTGATCCTGAATGAGTTCAGCACAGGGTTATCATTGTCCATAAGCGACATTATCATATAGCTTGCCTTGCTGTCATAAGCAAGACGCTTGTCCTCATCGGAAGGACGGGAAGGGGATTCGGGGTGGCTGTGCCAGTTTCCGAGAGGAACAAGTCCCTCGGCTCTCATATCCTTTACAGCGGCAAGCTGTTCCTTAGGGTCAAGAGAAAAATGCTCATTGGACTTGTCGATGTTGGTGAGAAGATAGACCTTTTCGATGTGCTTGTCACCGTTTTCGATCTTTCCCGCAATAAGACCGCAGGCTTCGTTCGGAAGCTCGGATCTAGCGTGAGCATACATTTTATTATAATCTGTTTTTTTCAATGTAATCATAATACTTTACCGTCACATTCTGCCTGTTCGTAATCAATGAGTTCTGTAATAGTCGGGTGTTCGCCGCATACAGCACAATGAGAAGTGTCGCTTGGCAGCTTGACCTTTCTGAATTCCATTTTAAGAGCATCATATGTAAGGAGCCAGCCTGTAAGAAGTTCGCCCTGACCGATGATGTATTTGATAGCTTCCATAGCCTGAAGGCTGCCGATAACACCGCCCATAGCACCGATAACGCCTGCCTGCTTGCAGGTAGGAACAGCGTCCTTCGGAGGAGGGTTCTTGAATACGCATCTGTAGCATGGGCCCTGACCCGGAACATAAGTCATAAGCTGACCCTTGAAGCGTATGATACCTGCATGAGAGAAAGGCTTCTTAGCCATAACGCAGGCATCGTTTATAAGGAACTTTGCAGGGAAATTATCTGTGCCGTCGATAATGAAATCGTAGTCGGCAATAAGTTCGCTGATGTTTTCACTTGTAACAAAGGTCCTGTATGTCTTTACGGTAACTTCAGGGTTGATTGCCTCCATAGTTTCCTTTGCGGAGAGGACTTTTGCCTTGCCGATGTCAGCAGTAGTGTGGATTATCTGACGCTGGAGGTTTGAAAGGTCAACCTCGTCAGCATCGGCAATACCGATAGTGCCTACACCTGCGGCAGCAAGATACATAGCAGCAGGTGCGCCAAGTCCGCCTGCACCGATGATGAGTACCTTTGCATTAAGAAGCTTTTTCTGACCCTTTGCACCGACTTCTTTAAGAATGATGTGTCGGGAATATCTTTCAAGCTGATCGTTTGTGAAAGCCATTACTGACCGCCTCCCATGAAGTAAAGAAATTCAACATTGTCGCCGTCGTTAAGAACTGTTGATTCAAAAGCACCCTGTTCAACAAATTCATCATTAAGGCTGACAGTAACGTACTGCGGAGTTTCAACATTTTCAAGTTCGATAAGCTTTTTAACGGTAAGACCGTTTTCGTATTCTTTTTTTACACCTGCAACTGTAAGATTCATAATAAATTCTCCTCGTAAATAATTGATTTTATTGCAGCGGTAAGCTCCGCTTTTTTTATTGCACCCGTGATGCGGTGAACCTCTTCACCGTTTTTGAAGAAAATGAAAGTCGGTGCGGAAACAACAGCGTATTTTTCAGCAAGTGCGCTGTCGAAGTTTATATTTATTTTTACGGCCTTTATGCTGTCGTTTTCCTCCTCTATCTCAGCAAGAACAGGGGACATTCTTTTGCAGGGAACGCAGGAGTCGGAATAAAAGTCTGCTATAACAGGCTTGTCCGAAGCAAGTACCTCAGCGTCAAAATTATCTGCATTTATCCTTGCTGCCATATCAGTCACCGACCTTTTCAACGATAAGAGTGTAAGTTCCGTCCTCATTGCTGAGAAGCTTGAGGATCTTGTGACCTTCTTCCTTGATGCTTCTCGGAACATTCTGAACAGGTTCACCGTCGTTCATTTTTATGGCAAGTATCTGACCCTCGTCAAGCTCTTCAAGAGCGACCTTAGCCTTTACGAAAGTAGTGGGGCAAACCACATCTGTAATATCAACAGTATCGTCGATCTCAAATTGAATATCAGCCATTGTAAACCTCCAGAATTTTTTCTTTGAATTTTTCCTGTCCCACACGGTCTATGGTGAATTTGAAACGCTCGCCCGGCTTTGCATTGTCATCAAAGAACTGGATAGCAGCGTCGCATATTTCCATAAGCTTGTCGTGATCCTCGATAAACGGGATAATTGTTTCGCCTTTGTTGATAGTGTTTCCGAAAAGACCGCCGAAAGAAACGATATATCCGTTTACAGTATTCCAGGCTTCGGTTGGACAGGCTTTAACGCATCTTCCGCAGAAATTGCACTTTGCTTCATCAACGGAAACAACACCGTCGTTAATGGTTATAGCATCTCTGCGGCAGGCTTTTTCGCAGACGCCGCAGCCGATACAAGCGTCCTGTTTCCACTTTACTTTCATACCGCCCTTGATACCAAGGTCGTTTTCTTCAGTTTTAAGGCAGTTGTTCTGACAGCCCGTAATGCCGAATTTGAATTTATGCGGAAGCTCTCTTGCGAAATATCTGTCATCGAGTTCCTTTGCAAGAGCATATGTATCAATGCATCCGCTTGGGCAGACAGTCATACCCTGACAGGCAGTAACGGTTCTTACTCTCGGACCGCATACGCCGGGTTCAACGCCGCCCTCAGCGAGCATATTCTTTACTTCATCAATATCATCAAGCTTTATAAAAGGTATTTCAACACTCTGGCGTGAAGTAAGGTGAACGTGACCGTCACCGTATTTTTCAGCGACCTCAGCAATTTTTGCAAGCTGAACAGCGGAAAGATTTCCTCCGACAACTCTCAGACGAAGAGAAAAAATATTTTTCTGCTTCTGTCTCATAAATCCGCCTTTTTTTAGTGTAGCATAATCAACAGCCATTTTAAATTCCTCCGATTTGTTATTTGTGCAGAGAAGCCTTTACGCAGTTCATATCTGAGCGATAGCCTGTCTGAAATCCTCAATAAGATCCTCAGCGTCCTCAATGCCGACGCTAATTCTTATCGTGTCATCAAAAACACCCGCATTTGCTTTCTGTTCCTCACTTGAATGAGTGTAAATGGTGCTTGCCGCATGAATAACAAGAGTTCTCACATCGCCGATGTTGGTAGCAATAGTCGCATATTTAAGAGCGTTCACAAGCTTGAAAGCCTTTTCCTTGCTGCCTGCTCTTATGGTAACGATAGCACCGCCTTTTCCGCCGAGCTGTTCCTTGCAGAGCTTATGGGTGACAGTGGTCATGACGATCACGCCGGGCAGAATGGTATGCACCCGGTCGGGACAGTTTTTGAGGATCAGTTTCCGGGCGGTATTCTTCCGGTCCAGCAGCATGGCAGCCGTGCGGTCCAGTTCTGCCACAGTGAGCAGACGGTTGCTCTCCGGCTTTTCCAGATACT
>ENA-ORCP01002259-ORCP01002259.1-human-gut-metagenome-genome-assembly--contig:-NODE-2259-length-15605-cov-4.544565_pt1 | contig 15605 bp, 15 predicted proteins | sample MGYA00242990_ERZ507991 | MGnify/ENA primary metagenome ERZ507991 (study PRJEB26167, sample SAMN06115496) | human gut metagenome | host: Homo sapiens | place: China:Henan | collected 2015-05-07... | reverse complement strand
ATTACTTGAATGGCATTTGGAGAGGGCGGAAGTTGATGGTATATTTGCGCACAAAGATAGCTATACGGATGATATTAGTAATGCATTTGCTGCGGCTGCAATGTGTTTTGCAGTCCTCACAGGCTGCAATGACAAAACAAGTGAACCTGATGTGACTGACTCAGCTGTAAGCGAAAGCTCAGAAACTGCTGAAGCAGAAGCATCGGCTATGGTCAATACAGAATGGTCATACGGACAGGTAGCTATCGGCGGCGGCGGATTTGTCACAGGCGTGTACAGTACTTGCGAGGAAAACGTTTACTATGCAAAAACTGACGTAGGCGGCGCATATGTATGGTCAGAGGACGAACAGATGTGGAAGTCACTCAGCTACTGGGTCTCTGATGAAGACAAAGGACTTCTTGGAATTGACGGACTTGCTGTTGACCCTAATGACGCTTCAAAGGTGTATATGCTTGCGGGAACAGAGTATTTCAGCGGCGGCAAAACTGTTTTTCTCAAGTCAGATGATTATGGCGCAACCTTTACTCAGGTGGAGCTTACCGATATGATAAAGGTCCACGGCAACGGTATGGGTCGTGGAAACGGTGAGCGTATCGCAGTCGACCCTAATAACAGCGATGTTATTTTTGCAGGCGGAAGAACAGGCGGTATGATAAAAAGCACAGACGGCGGTCTTACATGGACAGCTGTTGAAAGCTTCCCTGTAACCAAAACTGCAAACGCAAATGGTATCAATATAATAGTATTTGACCCGTCAAGCGAAAAAGACGGAGTTTCACAGCGCATCTATGCAGCTGTTTCACAGAAAAAGACAGATGACGGCAACCTCTTTGTTTCGGAAGACGGCGGTGAAACATGGTCTGTTCTTGAAAATGCTTATAATGATGCAATGCCGCAGAGAATGAAGCTTGATTCAAACAATAATCTTTATGTTACATATGCAAATAACGAAGGACCTTGGAATGCAGCTATGGGTACTGTAATAAAGTACAATGCAGCAGATAAGTCAGCTGAAACAATTGCTCCGTCAACCCAGTCATTCGGTGATATTGTAATTGACCCGACTGATGAAAACCGTATGCTTCTCGTTACAACACAGATGTGGACAGAGCAGCCTAACGGTGCATTCGGTGACATTTTCTATGTAACAACGGACGGCGGAAAGAACTGGACAAACATACTTGATAAAATGACAATGTCCACAAACGGTATGCCTTGGATAGAGGATTGTGCAATTCATTGGTGCAGCAGTCTTCTTATTGACCCGTTCAATTCCAATAAAATAATGGTAAACTCAGGCAACGGTATTTTTGCCTGCGACAATATCTGGGACGAAAACCCTGAGTTCTATTTTAATTCAAGAGGCGTTGAAGAAACTGTACCTGAGGATATTGTAACAATGAAGGATTATCCTCTTATCTCGGCAGTAGGAGATTATGACGGATTTGTTCATGAGGATATTTTCACTCCGGCAGAACGTTTGCAGGATAAGATAGGTTCAACAACAAGCATAGCAATTGCCGCTCAGAACAGAGATTACTGGGCAAAGGTAGGCGGAAGTGACAGCGAATTCAAGCTTACATACTCTACTGACGCAGGCAAAACATGGAACTTTATTCAGAATTCACCTGAAGCAGGCAATATACTTTACAGAGGAAAGCTTGCATTCACAGCAGACGGCTCACGTCTTATTTGGAGCTCTGAAAACGGATTGAAAACATACTATACAGAAGACTGGGGCGAAACATGGACACAGTCCACAGGTATTGTCGGAAGCAATGTTTACCTTATCGGCGACCCTGAAAACAGCGACTATGTTTACGGCTGCGGAAACGGTGTAGTATATTTGAGTTCTGACGGAGGAAAGTCCTTTACAAGAATGGCACTTGTAAGTCCGAGCTTTGACAGACTTTGTGTTGTTCCCGGTGAAGAGGGTACATTCTTTATTCCCGGCGGTGCAGGCCTTTATAAGGCAACGAACCACGGCGAAGATGTTGAGCTTGTGAAAAATATAAAATACTGTGAAGCAGTAGGACTTGGCAAGGCTAAAAACGATGGCGACCCATACGTTATCTATGTTTACGGCACACCGACCGATACAGATGTCAAGGGCATATATATGTCTGAGGACAACGGTGAAACATGGTCAAGAGTAAATGATGACCTTCACCGGTTCGGCGGAACAGGCAACGGCGTATTTATCAGCGGTGATATGAACGAATACGGCAGATGCTATATGAGTACAGTAGGTCTTGGAATTATCTATTGCGACAAAAACGACAAATAATATACAAAGGGCACATCGAAAGGTGTGTCCTTTTGTTTTAAATGACAAATTTTGCGGATAAATGTTCTTAGTGGTTTGAAAAAGCAGAAAAATATGATATAATTTTAAGACAGATATAATATAATATAATATATTTTCTGACTGAGCTTTGGAATTTCAAAGCTTAAAAAGGAATGGTCTTAAAATGAAAAACAGCTACAAAAATTATGAAAAGGAACAGCTTATCAGCATAATTATAATTGTTGTTTCGCTGTTGGTTTTTGGCGGCTTTATAGTGTATTTTCTTGTGCTGGGAGGAAATAAGGATACAGTCAAAACCGAAACGATGCCTAATATAGTCGGATATAGCCTTAACGACGTCGAGGGCTGTTACAGCAGGTTTTTTACCCTTGATGTTGAGGAAGAGTATTCCGATTATGACAGCGGAGTGATCTTATCACAGAGCATTGCGGAAAATGAAAGCTATGTCCCGGGTGATACGGTTGTAAAGGTCGTTGTAAGTGCAGGAAAAAAGCCGCAGGAAACTGCTGCCGTGACCGAAGAAACAACTACCGCCGCAGCAGAGCCTGAAAGGGTTCTTGAAACAGGTCTTATAGTGGAAAATCCCACAATGGAATTTGAATATATGTCGCAGGGCGAGGCTCTCAGCGTGTCAACAATAGGTGTTGACACGGATAAAGAAGAAATGAGCGCAGCACTTGACGAGCTTTACAGAGTCCTCGTAAAAAGGGGAGGGGACGCAGGATTTTTGTATGTTGACCTTGAAAGCGGCGCAAGCGTTGAGTATAATGCCGATGAAAAGTTTTCGTCAGGAAGCATTATAAAAGCACCCTATGCAAGAGCGGTCCTCGGTCAGGAAAAGGACCTTGAAAAAAGCTTTGAAATGACAGAGGATATGCTTAATTCACAGTATGAGCTTATTGACGATAAGCCTGTCGGAACGGAGTTCACAATAGAAGAGCTTGTGAATGCGGCTATAACCAAAAGTGACAATACGGCATATAAAATGCTTTATAATTATGTTGGTTACGATTGCTTCAATGAGCTTGCCGAAACCTTAAACCTTCCGCAGCAGATGACTGACGATAATTATTGGTTCAGACTTACCGCCCGTCAGACCGCAATTTATTTTAAAGATATATACTATTTTAATGAAGAGCATCAGAACGGAGCATTTCTCCGCAAATGCCTTGAAAACACTGAGAGCAACGACCTTTTTGCAGATGAGCTTACGGAATATGAGGGATGTGAAAAGTACGGCTATCTGCCGCAGGAGGATTTCTATACCCTTGGCGATGCGGCAGTAGTTTATGCTGATTCGCCGTATATCCTCGTTGCATATGTCAGGGGTACAGGTTCAACTCTTAACACGCAATTTTTCCATGATACCGCAAGATGTGCGGATAATATTCACAAGCTTCTGCATAGTGAGGATTAACAGATCGGACTGCTGCATTTTATATTGCGGCAGTCCTTTTATTTTTTATTTGGGGCGGCGGCATTAAGCTTGCTGCGATTTCGGGGATTGCAAGCCGCCGCGGTCGTTACTGCCCTGCGTGACCGGATATAAAAGTCCCGACAATGTTTCGACCGCAGCGGCAAGACGATTTACGATTTAAGCATAATTTAATGCCGCTGCCAAAATAAAAAAATAAAAAGCTGCCGCAGTCTGATGAAATGACCGCAGCAGCCGTATTTGATTTTATCTGTTATCAACTTTTTCAGGGTACATATCGTGATTTGCCATTCTGTCAAAGGCAATTTTTTCCCAGCAAGTACCTTTTCTGCCATAGTTGCAGTATGGGTCGATGGAAATGCCGCCTCTCGGAGTAAATTTGCCCCAGACCTCAATGTATTTCGGGTCCATAAGCTTGATAAGGTCTTTCATAATAATGTTCATACAGTCCTCGTGGAAATCACCGTGATTTCTGAAGCTGTAAAGATAAAGCTTGAGGGATTTGCTTTCTACCATTCTGACGTCGGGAACATATGAAATGTATACTGTTGCAAAGTCAGGCTGTCCCGTGATAGGACAAAGGCTTGTAAATTCAGGACAGTTGAATTTTACAAAATAGTCGTTATCCTGATGCTTGTTTATAAATGTTTCAAGAACCTCGGGAGCATAGTCATCGGGGTATTTTGTTTTCTGGTTCCCGAGAAGAGTGATGCCGTTAGTTTCTTCTTTGTTTCTTCCTGTCATAGGTGTGCCTTCTTTCTTATTCATATTTAAGCGGGTCGATTGTGCCGTTTGCTTTAAATGCAGCGATCCTGTCAATGCAGGTTCCGCATACACCGCATGGTTTATCGTGTCCTTCATAGCAGCTCCATGTGAGCTCATACGGAACTTTAAGTGCAAGACCTGTTTTGACAACTCCTGCTTTGCTCATACCGACAAAAGGAGCTTCGACCTTTACCTGACGTCCGCTTCCTTCGTATATTGCAGTGTTCATAGCATTTGTGAAAACCTCCGAGCAGTCGGGGTAAGCGTTTCCTGCCGCATCATCAGCGTGTGCTCCGTAAAGGATAATATCACAATGCTTTGAGATAGCAATGCTTGCCGCAGATGCAAGGAAAAGTCCGTTTCTGAATGGCACATAGGTGGAAACAGGTGTACCGTCTGTTTTTTTCAGCTGTTCAGCGTAGCTTTCGTGAGGTACTTCCGCATCGGAGTGGCTTAAAAGTGAGCAGTCCGAATATTGGAACATTGCCGAAAGGTCAAGCTTTATCATTTCAACTCCGTAATAAGCTGCGATTTTGTCTGCCGCTTCAATTTCCTTTGTGTGCTTCTGACCGTATGAAACGGAAAGTGCAACTACATTATCCTTGCCGTATCTGTCGATAGCCAAAGCAAGGCAGGTAGTGCTGTCAACGCCGCCGCTGAATAAAACAAGTGCTCTCATAAATAATATCCTTTCTCTGAAACTGTTTTCACAAGCATATGCGCATGTCTTTTCGGCAAATTTTGACGCTGCCTGCGGATCTTTGCTTTGTCTGCAACAAAATTATGCTCGAAAATCCGCACACATTTCTTATGAAGACAGGTTCTTATTTCATTAGTAAAAATAATTTATTCTGTAATGCCGCATCAGTTCCGAAACGTCCTCTCAGAGTCGTTGAAACAGTCTTTGCAGACGGTTTCTTTATACCTCTTGCAGTCATACAGCTGTGGCTTGCTTCAATAAAAACCGCAACGTCATCAGAGCCTGTTGCAATCTGCATTATCTCGGCAATGTCAGAACCGATACGCTCCTGAAGCTGCAAACGCTTGGCAGCCATATCAGCTATTCGTGCGATCTTTGAAAGCCCGAGAACCTTGCCGCACGGAATATAAGCAACCGATACTTTCATATCATACATTAATGCCATATGATGCTCACAGTACGAAAATACTTCAATGTCCTTTACAAGAACGATGTCATTTTCCTTGTTTTCGGAAAATCCGTCCTCAAATGACTTGTTGAACATTTGGGCAATTTCCTCATTTGAATACTTCATTCCTTCAAAAACTTCACCGTACATTTTAGCAACACGTTCAGGTGTTTCTTTAAGTCCCTCTCTGTCAGGGTCATCACCGAGAGCGATAAGAATACCTCTGATATGTTCTTTTATTGCTTCGTAATCAAATTCCTTTTTCACTTTACGATCTCCTTATACCCCACGTTTGTCAGGATCCCATATAAACTTGTGCAGCTGAAGCTGCATATTGATGCCGTTCATTTTATTTTTTATCATAAAATCAACGATTTCCGACGGTTCGATCCTGCCGAAAACAGGGCTGAAATAAACAGGGCATTTTTCCGCAAGCTTATATTTCTCAATTATCTCCTTGGCTTTTTTTAAGTCATCTTCCGAGGATACAACAAATTTAACAGTATCACGTCCGTCAATAATATCATAATTTTCGGTAAGCATAAATTTTTCCATACCGCTGCCTGCTGTTTTATAGTCGAGTGTAAATGAAGGTCTGTTGGGAATATCCGCAAGATCGGCAATGCTTACACTTCCGTTGGTCTCAATTTCGATATGTAAATTTTCATCGGATGCAAGTTCCGCAAGAAGCAGCTTTATTTCAGGCTGTATAAGAGGCTCACCGCCTGTCAAGGTCACATTCTTTACATCGGTGCTTGAAATGTAGGAATGAATGTCCTTTTCCGTCATAAGCTCATAGGGAGCATTTTTTTGATTTGCCCATGTTGTATCACAATATGAGCAGTTCAGATTACAGCCCTGAAAGCGTACAAAGACTGCCAATTGACCTGCAAGTCTGCCTTCGCCGTTAATGCTTATAAATTTTTCTGCAACTTTATATTCTGCCATATTAAATAACCTCTTATTATTCTGAGTAAGCTGCACAGTTGTTCGGTGTTTCGTAAACAGTCATCAGCTTTACATCGTATCCCTTGCTTTTCATAATGTCATAAAAGTATTTTGAGAAATTTTCTGCTGTCGGACGAAAATCAACTTCGATAAGATCAAAGTTTTCCGATTTGAGTGCGGCAACGGTTTCAGGCTTAAGAGTGTTTTTTTCATAAATGAAAGCGTGGTCAAAGCTGTCTGCAAGCTTTTTTAAGTCTGATTTCAGGTCACCGAAATCAACTATCATACCTCTGCATTGACCGTCGGAAATAAGCTTTTCACTCATTACCTCAATTTCAAGCTTCCATCTGTGACCGTGGAGATTTGAGCATTTTCCGTTATATCCCGAAAGAAAATGAGCACTGTCAAATGCAGCTTCTGTTTTTAAAATATACAAAAGAATATTCCCCCTAAAAATAAAAGCGGGCATGGCTGACACCATACCCGAATTTCTTTGAAAAATCAAGTTAAATGATGTCCTGGTTTTGTTTATAGACAGGATGGCACAAACGAACTGTCTTTATTGCATTAATATTATCAGTATAAAATATTTTTTTGCGTATGTCAACAGTTTAAACAACATTTTTGCATTGCATATAAATAACTTTCTGAAAAATTAATTAATTTTGAATTAATACATCAATATATTGCAATTCTTTATAAATTGTAGTATACTGTATGTAAAGTATTTGTAAACATTGTATATAACATTTTTTTCTTGTTATATTACATTTTGACATATATGGAGGAAAAGTATGCAGGTCCATCAGGAAAAGAAAAAAGCAAAATTCAGAGTGTCATTTATATTCTTATTTATAATTGCCAGCTTTGCTGCCTGCTTTGCATTTTATATGAAAGGCGATTTTGACGCATCTCAGGCTGTTCAGGCAGGTATGAGCACTGATAATTCCATTTTATCGCTGCTTGATTTCGGTAAAAATCAGACTGCTATTGTAAATCCCGTGCAGCAGAGTGAAAAGGCAGACGCAAGCTATTTGAAGGATATTGTATTTATTTCCAATACACAAATGAGCGGTATGGCAGATTACGGTATGATACAGCGCAGCAAAATGTATCTTAATGATAATTTGTCAATAAGCAATTTAAATTATGACGAGCTTGCACTTGATGAATTTACTGCCGAAAGCAAGGATATTTACATAATGCTGGGAATGAACGACCTTGATACAGAAGATACGGAAAGCTTATTCAAAGAGCTTGGAAAGTTCATTGATAAAGTAAATGCCGATGGCAGCAAAACGGTTTATCTTGTTTCGCTTCTTCCCGTGACAGGTAAATATGAAACCGAAAATATCACAAATGCCAAAATCGATGCATTCAATTCGGAATTGCTGAAGTATGCAAATGAAAAAAATGTATACTATCTTGATATTAACACTATGTTTGTGGGCAACGACGGAAAAATGCCTGAGAGCAAGGCTGAAAATGACGGCTACCGACTGAAAAAAACATCATATGAGGAGATAGGGGAATATATCCTGACTCATATTGCCGCTGTCTGATAAGGGGTTGAAAATATGCTTGTTGAGTGTATGGTTATCGTTGGCATAATATGCGCAGTTATTATAATGTCATACGTGAACGGCAAAAAAGATGCTGCAATTGAAATGCTGCCGCTTATATATGTGCCGTGTATGTATGTTATCGCAAATTATATTTCGATCCCGCTTGAACATATTCTGCCGATGAACAGGTTTGCGGTCTTTACGGGACTTGTTATAGTTTCGGCTGTGATAGCAGCATTGTTTATAGGCTTTTTTGCCAATAGGTTCAAAAGGAAATCGACAAAAGCTGTTTACAGTATAATGAGCATAACTTTTGTTTTTGTGCTTACGGGTATTCTTGTTTATAATTTATTTGATTTGTTTTATTGATTTTAATTCTGATGCAATATTAAGAAAAAATTTTTATTCAGCACTTTACATAATGATTAAAATGTAGTAAAATAAAAAATACATATGATTGCTGAAATAAAGGAGTATTGTTATGGCTGATGAACCAAAGTATAAAAGAGTTCTGCTTAAATTGAGCGGTGAGGCTCTTGCGGGAGAGAAAAAAATAGGACTTGATTATTCAACTATTACACCGATTTGCGAGAGCATAAAAAAATGTGCCGATGCAGGTGTTCAGATAGGTATCGTTGTGGGCGGCGGCAATTTCTGGCGTGGACGTTCAAGCGGTGCTATGGACAGAACAAGAGCCGATCATATAGGTATGCTTGCAACAACAATGAATGCACTTGCTGTTGCTGATGTTCTGGAATCACTTGGAGTAGATGTCCGTGTTCAGACAGCTATTGCTATGCATCAGGTCGCTGAACCTTACATCAGAAATAAGGCTGTACGTCATCTTGAAAAGGGAAGAGTAGTTATATTCGGCTGCGGTACAGGCAACCCATTCTTCTCAACAGATACCGCTTCAACTCTTCGTGCCGCTGAAATTGAGGCTGATATTGTCCTCAAGGCAACAATGGTTGACGGTGTATATGACAAAGATCCGAATAAGTATGATGATGCAGTTAAATTCGATGAACTCAGCTTTAATGATATTCTTGTGAAAAATCTTGCGGTCATGGACAGCACAGCTGCTTCAATGTGCAAGGACAATAACATTCCGATAATCGTATTTGATCTCAGCAGACCTGAGAATATCTATGATGCCTGCATGGGCAAAAAGATCGGAACTATCGTTATTGACAGAAAGTAATTATTTTTCGGAGTGCTTGCGGCAGAAGCATTGCCGACATAAATTTAAAATAACATTTTTTATGCCGGGAAAAGGAGTATATTATGAACGAACAGGTTAAAACAGCACAGGAAAAAATGGAGAAATGCTTAGGCAGCCTTGAACACGAACTTACAACAGTAAGAGCAGGAAGAGCTAACCCCGGTGTACTTGATAAGGTACTCGTTGATTATTACGGAACACCTACACCTGTTCAGCAGATGGCTGCTGTTTCAGTTGTTGAAGCAAGAAATCTCGTTATTCAGCCTTGGGATCTTTCACAGCTCAAAGCTATTGAAAAGGCTATCCAGACTTCCGACATTGGCATCACACCTACAAATGACGGTAAAGTTTTAAGACTTGCTTTCCCTCAGCCAACTGAGGAACGCCGTAAGGAACTTGTTAAGCAGGTTCGCAAGTATGGTGAAGAAGCTAAGGTCACTATCAGAAACATCAGACGTGATGCGCTTGAAAAGTTCAAATCAATGAAAAAGAACAGCGAGCTTACAGAAGATGATATGAAGAATCTTGAAAAGGATGTTCAGAAGCTTACAGATAAGTTCTGTGATGATATTGATGCTACAATTTCCGATAAAGAAAAGGAAATTATGGCTATATAAATGAGTATGCTCGGTTTGGACAAAAGCAAACTGCCCGTTCATATAGGATTCATTATGGACGGCAACGGCAGATGGGCGCAAAAGCGTGGTCTGCCCCGTACCTTTGGGCATAGAGAAGGTGCTCAGGCGTTTCGAAAAATTGCAAGGTACTGCAAAAAGATAGGAATAAAGTACATTACGTTTTACGCTTTCTCAACGGAAAACTGGTCACGTCCCAAAGAAGAAGTCGATGCAATTATGGCACTGTTCAGCCAGTATCTTGAAGAGGCTGATAACTTTGCCGAGGATAAAACAAGACTTATATTCCTTGGAGATAAAGCTCCGTTCAGTCCCAAGATGAGAGAGCGTATGATCGAGCTTGAAACGGCTTCGGAAAATTTTGATGAAATGACACTTGCCCTCGCAATTAATTACGGCGGACGTGATGATATTGTTCATTCTGTAAAGAGAATTGCTGAGCTTGTCGAGAGCGGAGATATTGGATCGTCCGATATTGATGAAAGTCTGGTAGGAAGTTTGCTTTACACAGGAACAATGCCGGATGCGGACCTTATAATACGGCCAAGCGGAGAAAAGCGTTTGTCAAATTTTCTTATATGGCAGTCGGCTTATGCGGAATTTTACTTTACCGATGTTCTGTGGCCTGATTTTACACCTGCTGAGCTTGATAAGGCTTTGAAGGATTTTGCACAGAGAAACAGACGGTTCGGCGGAGTATAATTCTTTGAAATGGAAGAATACTAAATAAAAATTCCTCATTATATGGGAGAAAAAATACTGTATGCTTACACGAATTATTACAGCGATAGTTGGTATATCGATCGGAATAGGTGTATTGTTTCTTGCGGATACAATTGTTTTTGACATTGTAATTGCCGTATTGGCTGTTCTGATAGTATACGAGCTCCTTTCCAATTGTAAATGTCTTGAATTTAAGGTGCATAGTGCCGTGTGCTTTGCTTTTGCCGCTGCATTGCCGTTTCTTATACAGTACTTTACGATGGATATAGTTTATATATTTGCAACATTGTGTATTTTCATAATGATGGCTGCATTTATAGCATCGCATAAAAAAATGGAATTTGATAAGGTCTGCTTTATGCTTACAACAACTCTTCTTTCATCAATGGCAATGTGCTGTATGATAAAGATGAAGAATATGAGTGATATTCATGGTGTATGCTATGTTGTAATATGCTTGGCATCTGCATGGCTCAGTGATGGTGCTGCTTATTTTGTCGGAACATTTTTCGGCAAGCATAAGCTTTGCCCTGAGATCTCACCTAAGAAAACAGTCGAGGGTGCTGTTGGCGGAGTTGTAGGCGGAACAGTGATTCTTCTGATATATATTTTCGTTTATCAGAAAGTACAGGCATCAAGAGGATATGATTTCAGCGTGAATTATCTTGTGGCAGTAATTATTGGTTTGTTCAGCGGATTGCTCAGCATTGTTGGTGACCTTACTGCTTCATTGATAAAAAGGCAGCATAATATAAAGGATTTCGGCAAGATCATGCCGGGACACGGCGGTGTGCTTGATAGATTTGACAGTGTGCTGTTTGTTGCTCCGTTCCTTGCGCTGCTTCTTAATTATGTAAATTTGTTTAATTGATATTTATTCGGGGCGTGCATAAAAGCGATCTTTTGTGTGCGCCCTCAAAGTTTGGATAGATAATTGTAATGAGCAATACCTTTACACAATAGCAGATAGGAGGATATGTTCTTTTATACAGAACATTTCATATTATGAAGACAATTTCACTTATAGGTTCAACAGGTTCTATCGGTACACAGACATTAGAGGTCTGCAAAAAGCATAATATAAGAGTAAAGGCTTTGGCTGCCAAAAGAAATGTCACATTGCTTGCCGAACAGGCGCATAAATTCAATGCGGAATATGTATGCGTATTTGATGAGGAAAAATACGATGAACTGAAAAGATTTATGAGTGATACCGATGCGGAAGTGCTTTGCGGAATGGACGGACTATGTAAAGCTGCACAGCTTGACGGTATAGATCTGTTCGTTAATTCTGTTGTTGGTATGGTCGGGCTGCTCCCTACATTAAAAGCTATTGAGGCAGGCATTGATGTTGCCCTTGCAAATAAGGAAACGCTTGTTGCGGGCGGTGAGCTTGTAATGAGATCTGCTGCCGAAAAAAAGGTTAAGATATATCCTATTGACAGCGAACATTCAGCAATCTTTCAATGCCTGCAGGGTAACGACCCGAAACAGCTCCACAAAATAATTCTTACTGCATCAGGTGGTCCGTTCTTTGGAAAAACAAAAGACGAACTGAGAAATGTCACAGTTGAACAGGCTTTGAATCACCCCAATTGGAGCATGGGCAGCAAAATAACCATTGATTCCGCAACACTTATGAATAAGGGACTTGAATTTATAGAGGCAAAGTGGCTTTTTGATGTTAAGCCTGAAAATATTGAAATTGTCGTGAACCGTGAAAGCGTACTTCATTCGGCGGTAGAGTTTGACGATTATTCTGTTATAGGTCAGCTTGGAACGCCTGATATGAAGATACCTATCCAGTATGCAATTTTGTATCCGCAGCGTGTTGAATGTGATGTAAAGCCATTATCCTTAACAGATTACGGAACATTGTCATTCTATAAGCCTGATTATGATACCTTTGAGTGTCTTGCGTCATGTATTAAGGCAATAAAAAAGGGTGGAGCGTATCCGTGCATTGCCAACAGTGTAAATGAAGAAGCGGTTGCACTTTTCTTGAACAGAAAGATACCGTTCCTGAAAATCGGTGAGCTTGTAAGTGAAGCTGTTGAAAAGTTTGAGCCTATGAGTGTTAATTCCTATGAAGATATTGTAAAGGCTGATAAGGCTGCAAGAGAATTTGTTCTTGGGAGAGTATAGTTGAATGAATACATTTTGGTCGATATTAATTGCAATTGTGATCTTTTGTGTGATCGTACTTGTTCATGAATTCGGACATTATTTTGTCGCAAAGCTATGCGGAATAAGAGTCGATGAATTTTCAATAGGCATGGGACCTGTCATATATAAAAAAATGGGTAAAGAAACTCTCTTTACAGTCAGAGCGCTTCCGATAGGCGGTGCTTGTATGATGGGTGAAGATGTTGATGAGGAGCGTTCCGATTCGTTCAGAAAAAAGCCTGTACCTCAGAAAATGGCTGTAATCGTTGCAGGGGCTTTTATGAACATTGTTCTTGGTTTTGTAATTGCAGTCGCTGCACTGATAATCAGCGGAAAAGCCGTAACATCGACTATTGTTTATTTTTCGGACGATGCAGTAAGCACACAATATGGACTTCAGCTGAATGATACCATTGTAAAAATAAACGGTACAAGAATATTTACTGCCAAAGACATAACGTATCAGCTTAGCAGCGATGATGACGGTATTGTTGATTTTGTAGTCAAGCGTGACGGAAAAAAGGTGGAGCTTAATGGCGTACACTTTGCAATGGCTTACAATGAAGAAACCGGCACACAGACCTTGACTTATGATTTTAAGGTAGCTGCCGAAAAGGTCACTTTTGCAAATATTATTCCGTATGCATTCAAAAACTGTATTTACTATGGGAGAATAGTGCTTATGTCGCTCCGTGACCTTATCATAGGGAAGTATGGCATAAACGACCTGCAGGGGCCGGTGGGAATCGTTACGGCAATAGGAAGTACAGCCACAGAATCGGGTTTTGATATTGATTTCCTTTTACAGATGGCAACACTTATTACAATAAATATCGGTATCTTTAACCTTCTTCCTATACCTGCATTGGACGGCGGAAGATTTGTATTTCTTGTAATTGAAGCTATAAGAAGAAAGCCTATGAAAGCAGAAGTTGAGGGTATGATACACTTTGTTGGATTTGCACTTCTTATGCTGCTTATGATCGTTGTGACATTTAATGATATAAAGAATATCTTTGTAAAATAAAGTATCGGAGAGATAAAAATGCGTAGAGTCACACCTGTAAAGATAAAAGACATTACACTTGATGGAAAACATATTTACATTCAGTCTATGCTGAGTGTACCGTCATATGATGTTGAGGGGAATGTAAGACAGGCAAAAGCACTTGAAGAAGCAGGCTGCGAGATAGTAAGAGTTTCGATACCTGACGAAAAAGCGTTGGAGCTTATTCCTGCAATAAAAAATGAAATAAATATTCCGTTGGTTGCGGATATTCATTTTAATTATAAGCTTGCTCTTGAAAGCATAAGCCGTGGTATTGATAAGATAAGGATAAATCCGGGCAATATAGGAAGTCATGAACGTGTAAAGGCTGTTGCGGACGCTTGCCGTGTAAATGGTATTCCTATAAGAATAGGTGTTAATTCAGGTTCTGTTGAAAAGGAAATACTTGCTAAATATGGTTCTCCTACGGCAGAAGCCTTGGTCGAAAGTGCTTTGAACCATGCAAAGCTGCTTGAAGAATGTGACTTTTATGATACGGTAATTTCGATAAAATCTTCTGATGTAAACACAATGATAAAAGGTTACAGGCTGCTTGCGAAAAAATGCAGCTATCCTCTTCATCTTGGCGTTACCGAAGCAGGTACAGCCCATATGGGACTTATTAAGTCTGCAATAGGCATAGGTTCGCTGCTTTCGGACGGTATAGGCGAAACCATAAGAGTATCTCTCACAGCTGACCCTGTGGAAGAGATTTACGCTGCAAAGGATATTCTTAAAGCACTTGGAAAGGGCAGCGGTGTAAAGCTTGTTTCCTGTCCGACCTGCGGAAGAACAAGGATAAATCTTATCGACCTTGCGAGAAAGGTTGAAAATGCGGTAAAGGATATTGATAAGGATATTACTGTTGCCGTTATGGGCTGTGTTGTAAACGGTCCCGGAGAAGCACATGAAGCTGATCTGGGAATTGCAGGCGGTGACGGCTGTGCGGTTTTGTTCAAAAAAGGCGAGGTCCTCCGAAAGGTTGCGGAAGAGAATATTCTTTCGGAACTGCTTGCGGAGATCGAAAAGTTTTAGGAGTTGTAAAATTCAATGCTTATAAAAGAGTTGTTTTCCGAATACATAGATCTGATACCCAATTCAATAGGCAGAGGTGAAATGCTTAAGCTGGAGCATACTGTCGATATGAAGGAGCTCTATATCTATGCGGCATACGACCAGATACAGAACAGCGAATATGTATCTGATTTTGAAAGAGAACTCTGTAAGGCTTTGAATTTGAGAATAATCAATCTTATATGCAGATATGCGCCGAATCTTTTCAGCGAACGTGCTTTGCCTGAGCTTGTTGAGCGTCTGAAAAGACGTATGTATGTCATTAACGGTCATCTTAAAGGTGCATTCTATAATGTTGACGGAAACAAGGTGACCATTGCAATGAAAGGTGCAGGCTATAATATGCTGCACAACGCAGGCTTTGAGCGTGAACTTGCCAAAATAATAAAAGAATATTTTCAGCTTGATGTGACTGTTATGCTTGAAAAGATCAATGATGCGGCACAGGAAAATTCGGCTGAAAATTATGCAAAGGCACTTCAGTCTGTATATGAAAATATGCCTGTTCCCGAAGATATACCGCCTGAAGATCCGTCCGCAGCTTATAATACTGATATGTCAGCCG
>ENA-ORCP01002257-ORCP01002257.1-human-gut-metagenome-genome-assembly--contig:-NODE-2257-length-15617-cov-3.883977_pt1 | contig 15617 bp, 10 predicted proteins | sample MGYA00242990_ERZ507991 | MGnify/ENA primary metagenome ERZ507991 (study PRJEB26167, sample SAMN06115496) | human gut metagenome | host: Homo sapiens | place: China:Henan | collected 2015-05-07... | reverse complement strand
AAGATTTTTTAAGGGGGGGTTAATAATGATTGCGTGCTGCGTTACTGAGAAGGAAATGGCGCACTGCGGGCAGCGTAGGAGATATTGGCGCGGAGCGGTCACGGAAACTTTTCCTTCTTATCATTCCTGACGGCGAAAGATTCACACCTATTATTTCCTTAAGTTTCGATGCATACATGGCCGGATGAGCTGTTGCGAGAAACACGCCCACTTCATCCTCATGGATATTTTCCATAAGTGCCCGGCAGGCCATTGACGTGTTGCGGTCCATAATGTAATTGTTGGCCGAATACATCAGCGAAATCTGTTCGGCTATTTCATCATAGTTGTAGGTATAACAGTCAACTATGCTGGCGAGAGAGGGATCATCATCCATCAGACGGTTGATTCTTGACAGATTGGTGCTTAACGCGCGCTGATTGAAATGATTCACTGACAGGAGGCCGCCTTGCATTTCTCCCCAAAGCCTTTCATGTCCTCGACCTGCTGCCATTATTCGGCTTATCGGCAATCCCATTTTTTTTGCGAACAGTGCAGCCGTAAGGTTACCGAGATTGCCGCACGGCATGGAAATGGCAATCTTGTCGGTTTTTTCGCCGAGAGCTTTCAGACGTGCATAAGCATAAAAATAGAAGAATGTCTGCGGAAGCAGACGAGCTATATTTATGCTGTTAGCCGAGGTCAGATGCATCCGTGAATTGATTTCTTCATCTTCGTAAGCCCTCCTAACGAGCTCCTGACAGTCATCAAGAGTTCCTCTTACCTCCACAGGAATTACATTGCCGGCAAATGTCGATGAAAAATGTTCGGGCATTCTAAGCTCACGGTCCGAAGGATGAAAAATGAACACGTTGACACCCGGCATGCTGGAAAACGCAGATGCTACGGCACATCCGGTGTCACCTTGGGTTGCAACCAACAGATTGACCGAGCTGTCACATCCGGAACCGTGAGTGAGAAAATATTTCACTATTTTGGCCATGAAACGTGCACCTACGTCTTTGAATGTGCCTGTAGGCCCGTGAAACAGTTCAAGCGCATACATCCTGCGCGATAGCTTTAGCATCGGCAGTTCAAAACGTATAGTCTCTTTAACGATATCATTTATCAGCTCCATCTCTATATCGGAGCCGAAAAGGGTTGACCCTATGACATAAGCTATGTCCGTAAGTGACATATCTCCTATGTTATTGAAAATGGCTTTCGGCAGGACCGGTATAGATTTTGGCATATAGACTCCACCGTCGGAGGCGAAGCTATGCATCACAGCTTCCTGTAAATCTACACTGGTTTCCGAACCGTTTGTACTGTAATAGCGCATTATGATATAAGGTAACTGTTTGTGCTTTATTCTTTCATGTAACAAGATATGATATCGGCCGGTTTGTCAGGCAAAAAAGCAGTCATGAACAAGCTGCAGAGCAGCAATGCGCTGCTCAGGAGGAATAACGAATGCGATGCTTGATTCAGGAGCCCCTTGCGAAAAGGCTCTTATTTCTATAGTGTTGCTGCGAAGCACATTCTCAACCTGTTCTACAATGCCAGTAGCATTGCGCATGTTTTCGCTGACTACGGCTATGGTGCTCAGATTGCTGTCCGTCAGTAACGGCGCAAGCTCGCCGGTCTCCATCTGAGGTGCGAATTCTTTCATCAGTGCGTCGCAGGCGTGTTCCATATCGCTTTTTGCCAAGGCAAATGCCACTGACGCACCGTCGTTGTGGGCCGAAACAAGAAATACGCTTATGCTGTTCCGCGCCATCACATTGAGCACTTTCGTTGTGAAGTTGGCTTCAGTTCCCGCCGACCCCGACAATGTCATTAAGGCCGACTCCGTAACTGAACTCACACCGCGCACTTGCGGAGTCGCTGTAGGATGCGCGTTCTCGCTTATGCACGTACCTGGGGCCGAAGGGTTGAATGTGTTTTTGATAAAGATGGGGATGTCTTTGTGGAACACCGGATAGATTGTGGGAGGATAGATTACCTTTGCTCCGAAATTACACAATTCCATCGCTTCAATGAATGAAAGACGGTCAATTATCCGAGTGTTTTTTACAATGCGAGGGTCGGCCGTCATGAAACCGTCAACATCAGTCCAGATTTCGAGCACATCGGCATTCAGTGCCGCTGCAAGAATGGCTGCAGTGTAGTCACTGCCACCACGGCCGAGATTAGTTATGATGTTATCGGAATCAGTGGAGATAAATCCGGGGACAACTGCCACTTCAAATTTCTTGCCGTCAAAGGTCTGATGAATTAGCTTCTGCGAAGCGTCATCATCAAGCACATGCTTGCCGAACCGCCGAAGAGTCTTTATGAAACTCATTGAATCAAACAATTCTGCACCCTTGATTATATTGCTGACAATGATGCTCGACAGCCGTTCGCCGAAGCTCACAACCTTGTCAAGCGAGCGCGGCGAAAGCTCCTCAATCAAACTGATGCCCTTATAAAGATTACCTAATTTATCAAAGAGCAGTTCAACTTGAGAGCTTACCAAAAGTTGCCTTTCCTGCGGCACAAGCTCATTTATTATATCGTGGTGGCGAATCTTCATGGCCTCGCACTCGGCCCGATAGGCCATATCGCCCTCCTCGGCAAGCTTGGCGGTGGCTATAAGCCTGTCGGTTAGTCCTCCTAAAGCCGAAACTACAACTATTACCGATTCAGTGCAATTCTCTACAATGGACTTTACATTCCTGAGACTCGCCACTGTACCAACCGATGTCCCTCCGAATTTTAGAACTTTCATAACTTTTAAAGTTAAGGTCCAACAATTCAATATTCGCTTGAGAAATGGAACCGTATTTTCGGGAAGTCGCTCTGAGCCATTTGAAGCACATAGTTCGAATCGGCAAGAAAAACATCGCGTCCCTCACGGTCAGTAGCCATAAACTGGTGCTTTCTGCGTTTGAATGCGGAGAGAGCTTCATCATCATCGCTCTCTATCCAGCACGCCTTATATAGCGAGATTGGTTCCCAACGGCATTGTGCGCCATATTCATGGAGCAGACGGTATTGGATAACCTCAAACTGAAGCTGTCCCACAGTACCAATGATTTTGCGGCCGTTGAACTGATTGGTAAACAACTGAGCCACACCCTCATCCATAAGCTGCTGGACACCTTTTTCAAGCTGCTTGGATTTCATGGGATCGGTATTCTCAATGTACTTGAACATCTCTGGCGAAAAACTCGGCAATCCCTTATAATGAAGCATTTCGCCTTCCGTTACCGTATCGCCTATCTTAAAGTTGCCATTGTCTGGAATACCGACTATATCGCCAGGATAAGCCTCATCGACAATGCTCTTTTTTTGCGCCATGAAAGCTGTTGGAGCGGCAAACTTCATCACCTTGCCTGTGCGCACATGCTTGTAAGGGGCGTTACGCTCAAATTTACCTGAGCAAACCTTAACGAACGCTATGCATGAGCGATGATTCGGATCCATGTTCGCGTGAATCTTGAAAACGAATCCCGAGAAAGCTTCCTCCTCAGGTTTTACAACGCGCTCTGTAGCGGCAATCGGTTTGGGACAAGGAGCAATCTTCACAAAGCAGTCAAGCAGCTCTTTAACACCGAAAGTGTTCAGTGCCGACCCAAAGAACACGGGAGCGAGTTTACCTTCAAGATATTCACTCTCATCAAATTCCGGGTAAACTCCCTCAATGAGTTCAAGATCTTCGCGCAACTTTTCTGCATCAGCTTCGCCAACTGCTTCATCAATGCGCGGGTCGGTCACGCTGTCAATCTCCACACGCTCCGACACCTTCTGTTTGTCAGGCGTGAACAGGTCAAGCGTGCCCTCATAGATATTGTAGACGCCTTTGAATTTTGCGCCTATATTTATTGGCCAGCTAAGGGGGCGTACATTGATTTTAAGTTCTGACTCAAGTTCATCGAGAATCTCAAAAGGGTCCCGCCCTTCACGGTCAAGTTTGTTCACGAAGATAATCACCGGAGTGTTACGCATTCGGCACACCTCCATGAGCTTGCGCGTCTGTTGCTCAACGCCTTTTGCAACGTCCACAACAATTATGACACTGTCAACTGCAGTTAATGTCCTGTACGTGTCTTCCGCAAAATCCTGGTGTCCCGGAGTGTCGAGAATGTTTATTTTATAATCTCCGTAGTTGAAACCCATCACCGAGGTTGCAACCGATATTCCGCGCTGTTTCTCAATTTCCATCCAGTCGCTTGTAGCGGTCTTCTTGATTTTGTTTGACTTAACTGCTCCGGCAATGTGGATTGCCCCACCAAACAGAAGCAGCTTCTCGGTGAGAGTGGTTTTGCCGGCATCGGGATGCGAGATAATCGCAAACGTTCGACGGCGATTTATTTCATCTGTATTCTTTGACATTGGTTGGTTTACAATTCTTGGTAATGAGCTATTGTCGGGAATCAGGGATTGCCTTCATAGGCATTCTCGGACACTATGCATTGTCCTGCATTCGCAGCAGACATTTTTGCAGGCTTTCTTCCCAGTGCGGAATCTTGATTCCGTAAGTTTTCTTTATAAGAGTTTTGTCAAGCACGCTGTAATGCGGTCGCGTGGCGAGGGTAGGGTAGTCGTCGGTCAGGATGGGATTCACCGCGCACCCCTCTATTCCGGCAATGCGATGTATTGCCTTAGTAAAATCGTACCAGCTGCAGGCTCCTTCATCCGTAAAATGATATATTCCGGGCATCCATTGCCGCGCAAAAATTATTTTTGCCACAGCCTCAGCGAGGTCATAGGCATAAGTAGGAGTGCCAATTTGGTCAAAAACCACATTGAGCTCCTTGCGCTCGCGTCCGAGGCGCAACATAGTTTTAACGAAATTGGAACCGTGAGGCGAATAAAGCCATGCCGTTCTTACAATCACTGCATCCGGACACATTGAAAGAAGCACCATTTCGCCTTTGCGCTTCGATGTCCCGTAGGCCGATACCGGATTGACTTTATCACTCTCGCGATAGGGCCGGTAGGATTTTCCGTCGAAAACGTAATCGGTGGAAATATGAAGAACTTTGATGCCGAGATTTGTGGCAACTGTGGCTATGTTCTTAACGGCGTCACGATTCACTTTAAGGCAAAGGGCCTGTTCGGTTTCTGCCTTGTCAACTGCTGTAAAAGCCGCACAATTTACCACATGTGTGAAATCTCCATTGGTAATGAACGATTCAACTGTCTTTGGGTCCGTAAGGTCAAGAGTATCCACATCGGTGTAGACTGTTATTCCAGGTTTGATTCCTTCAATAACGGTTTTCAGTTCTCTTCCCAGCTGGCCGTTGGCGCCCGTAACTAATATCTTCATATTGTCTAATGCAAAATTCAGTCTACAAAATTACGAAAAATATTGAAATTTATTTATACTTTTGTGGCAATTATGGAGCTCACAAACAATCTTAGAAAGCTGGTAGCCTCACTCAGTGAGCGCAAGCATAGAAAAAAAGAAAATCTGTTCAAGGCCGAGGGCACGAAATGCGTGATTGACACTCTGCCCCATTTCAAATGTTTTGCGCTTTTTGCTACCGGACAATGGCTCGCGGAACATCAGCGCGTAACTGACTGCATTAGCAGCGAAAATGTGGTTTGCGTATCGGCTACCGACATCAAGCGCATGAGCAGCCTCACTACTCCTCAGGAGGTCATAGCAGTCTATGAGATTCCGCAATATGACTTAGATTTCAGTTCCTTGCGCGATGATTTGATTCTTGCGCTCGACAATGTTCAGGATCCAGGTAACCTCGGCACAATAATCCGCACTGCCGACTGGTTTGGCATTACCGACATTTTGTGCAACAGGGAAACTGCCGACGTTTTTGCCCCGAAGGTTGTCCAGGCTACTATGGGCGCAATTTCCAAGGTGAGATTGCATTACTGCGACCTCCATTCCGCTCTCACTAATCTGCGCAAATCCATGCCTGTCTACGGAACTTTCCTCTCGGGCGAAAACATCTATAGCGCTGAACTGAGTAAAAGTGGAGTAATCGTTATGGGCAACGAGGGCAACGGCATCTCGGATGAAATAGCCTCGTTGGTTAATCATCGCATTCTCATACCCTCATTTGCAGGCGGCTGCGAGTCGTCCGAATCACTCAATGTGGCTGTGGCCACGGCAATAACGGTGTCGGAGTTCCGACGCCGAAGCATCTCAATACAATAAGACTATGGCTAAGATAAAAAGCGTTTGGTTTTGCAATGAATGTGGCGCCGAATCTCCAAAATGGCAGGGCAAGTGCCCCGCTTGCGGCGCATGGAATTCAATGGTAGAGGAGAAGGTCAGCGCAAAAGCTTCCAAATCACCTTCACTCTCGCGTCGAAGCAAAGGTCGGCCGCAAAAAATGTCGGACATTACCATAACGGATGAACCGCGAATCAAAATGGCGAGCAACGAGCTGAACCGCGTACTCGGAGGCGGACTTGTGGCCGGCTCTCTCGTGCTGATAGGAGGTGAGCCGGGCATCGGAAAATCCACTCTCGTGCTGCAAAACATCTTATCCATGCGCTCAAAACGCATACTTTACATTTCAGGGGAGGAGAGCGCACAGCAGTTACGTATGCGCGCCGACCGCATAGGTCGATTGAGCGACAATGTGCTCATTGCATGCGAAACATCGCTTGAAACTATACTTGAACATATTGAGGCTACCTCGCCCGATGTGGTCATTGTTGATTCAATCCAGACCATAGCTTCCGATGATATTGAATCTTCGGCCGGAAGTGTCAGTCAGGTCAGAGAATGTTCGGCTCAACTTCTCAAATATGCCAAGGAGAATAATACCCCCATAATCCTTATTGGCCACATAAATAAAGAAGGAAGCATTGCCGGTCCGAAAGTGCTTGAACATATTGTCGACGCTGTATTGCAATTCGAAGGCGACCGACATTACCTCTACCGTATACTGCGTTCAATAAAGAACCGTTTTGGCAGCACTTCGGAACTCGGAATCTACGAGATGTGTCAGCATGGTCTCCGCGAGGTTTCAAATCCCTCTGAGATGCTTATGATGGCCAACCCCGGAGGCGAGCCGCTTTCGGGCGTTGCCATTGGCATAACACTTGAAGGTATCAGGCCATTTCTCATTGAAGTGCAAGCGCTTGTAAGTTCAGCTGCTTACGGAACGCCACAGCGCACGGTTACAGGATTCGATGCCAAACGCCTTAATATGCTTTTGGCGGTTCTGGAGAAAAGAGCCGGATTTAAGCTCACTCAAAAAGATGTGTTCCTGAATATTGCCGGAGGAATAAAGGTCAATGATACGGCGCTTGATCTTGCTGTGGTCAGCGCCATATTGTCATCAAATGTCGACATGCCCATACAGCCCGGCGTCTGCATGGCCGGCGAGGTGGGACTGTCAGGTGAAATCCGTCCTGTCACCCGAATCGAGCAGCGAATTTCCGAGGCTCAGAAACTTGGCATGAAAACTATAATCGTGCCATGCAATTCACTAAAAGGAATTGACAAGGCACGATTTGATATTTCAATAATTGAAGTTGCTAAAGTCGAGGATGCTTTCCGCAACCTCTTTGCTTAGCGCGGGAGCACGTTGACCTTAAGCTTCTCGTAGGCGCGTTCGGCTTTTGCAATAGCGTCATCTACGGTGTCGGCCGTTGCGAGGATTACGCCCATTCTGCGGTGACCTTTAATTTCAGGTTTGCCGAAAATGCGAATTTGCACCCCGGGCTCGGCAAGCACCTCTTCAAGATTATCCATCTCAATCTTGTCGGTATCGCCCTCAACCACAATTGCGCGTGAAGCCGAAGGACCGTAGAATCTTATGGCCGGAACAGGCAAGCCGAGCAATGCACGGGCATGCAGCGCAAATTCGCTAAGGTCCTGCGAAATCATAGTGACCATGCCTGTGTCATGCGGACGCGGAGAAACTTCGCTGAATATAACTTCATCGCCTTTCACAAACAGTTCAACTCCGAAAATACCGTAGCCGCCGAGAGCATCGGTGATTTTGCGGGCTATTTCGCGAGCGCTCTCCTTGGCTTCGGGGGTCATTGCCTGGGGCTGCCATGAGTAGCGATAATCGCCATCAACCTGCACGTGGCCTATTGGCTCACAGAATGTTGTGCCGGAAACGCTGCGCACTGTCAGGAGGGTGATTTCATAATCAAATTTAATGAATCCTTCAACAATTACTCGGCCGGCACCTGCACGACCGCCCTCTTGAGCTATTTTCCACGAATTGTCAATATCGGCCTCGGTCTTTATGACACTTTGGCCGTGGCCCGATGAACTCATAATCGGTTTCACCACGCAGGGAATGCCAATCTCTTTTACGGCTGCGTCAAACTCTTCTTTTGTTGAAGCAAACCGATAGGGGGAGGTCTTGAGTCCGAGTTCTTCGGCAGCAAGTCTTCTGATACCTTCACGGTTCATGGTGAGCCATGCAGCACGGGCGGTAGGTGTTACATGATAGCCTTCCTTTTCAAGTTCAAGCAGGGTGGGTGTGGCTATTGCCTCAACCTCAGGAATAATGTGATCAGGCTTCTCCTCCTCAATTACTTTTCGAAGCTCTTCTCCGTCAAGCATATTGAACACATGGTGGCGGTGGGCCACTTGCATTGCGGGAGCTCCCGGGTAACGGTCGCAGGCCACAACCTCAACATTGTAACGCTGAAGTTCAAGAGTCACTTCCTTGCCTAATTCTCCACTGCCCAAAAGGAGCGCTTTACGTCCTACGGGGGTAAAAATCGAACCGATTTTAGCCATAAATGTAATGATGGTTTATGATATGTATGTTAAAAAACGTAACCTATTGAGAGATTGAAAAGGCCTCCGGTGTATTTGCGGATAACTATTCCTTTGGCCTCAAGCGCGAGCCGGAGAGTGGGGGTCGGGCGAAACTCAAGTCCGGAGCCTATAGCCAGTCCAAACTCATTGCTTCGTTGCGATGTTTCCTGTGTTTCATCAAGCTCCACGAGTTTCACATGAGTGCTGTAGGTAGAATAATTCATACCCGCAAGCGGATAGATACTCCATTTGTCATCAGCCGAAAGACTGTAAGGCATTTCAAAGTCAATGTCGAACAGAAACGCATCGGCATCATGATGGGGAAATGCATAGTCAAGTTTGGGCGACACCCTGAAGTGCTCCGTGAATCTGTAGGAGAAGTACAGTCCGGCAGTTGCTGTGGTGTTACGCGTGGTGAAACCGGCGCGAAGTCCCACACTTTTCTCTCCTTTATGCTGGGCGCAGACTGGCGTCAGACATGCAGCTGCCGTTATGGCAATAACCGCAAATAGGGCTTTTATTCTGGAACTCATGACGATGTCAGAGACTTTTTATTATTTATAGTTACGAGGTAATTTAATGCAAAATTAATCTTTTCCGCTGAAACTATTGCTATGATTGGGCTTAATTCGCTAATTTTGTAGAAAAATAGAAACTATGACCAACGGATTCTTACGTATAGCATCAGTGGCCCCACAACACCGGGTGGCCGATGTGAATTATAATATCTCGCAGATTCTCAGCTGCATAAAGGAGCTTGAAGAAAAGAATGTTGAAATCGCTGTGTTTCCTGAACTGTGCATAACCGGTTACACCTGTGCCGACCTGTTCCACTCTTCCCCCCTCCTTGATGCAGCATTGAACGGACTCCGCATGCTTGCTTCCGAAACGGCTTCAATGGACATTCATTTCATCGTAGGGCTGCCTCGTCGAATGGGTAACTCGGTGATGAATTCAGCCGCGCTCGTGCGCAACGGAGAAATAGAGTTCATTGACAAGACCTATCTTCCCAACTATAATGAATTCTATGAGAAGCGCTGGTTTGCTTCGGCGCCCGAAGGGAATCAGAAGGTGTTTGAGAGCCACGGCGTAAGGATTGGAATTGAGATTTGTGAGGACCTTTGGGTGCCGGTTCCCCCTTCCTGCAATCTGGCAATGAAAGGGGCGCTGGTGGTATTCAACCTATCCGCTTCCGATGACTTGATTGGAAAGCATGCCTATCTGCTATCGCTCATCAAACAGCAATCGGCTCGATGTCTCTGCGCTTACGCCTACGCTTCAGCTGGCTTTGGAGAATCCACAACCGACCTCGTTTTCCTTCCTAAGACTATTATATGCGAAAACGGCACCTTGTTATGCGAAAATAATCGCGAAGACTACCTGAAACCGCACACCGTGATAGCCGATATTGACATTGAGGCTATTATGCGTGACCGCTTGCATACAAATACTTTCAATGACTGCGCGCTGCGCGAACCGGAAGTCAACACGGTCGAGATTGCGAATCCAGCCTACAATTCTGATTTCATGCCTGAATACAGGACGGTTGACCCGCATCCGTTCGTTCCGCAATCCGACAGCCTCATAGATGAACGCTGCCGCGAAATCACCACCATTCAGGAATGCGGATTGTCATCGCGACTCTCTGCTATAGGGCAGCCCAAGATTGTTGTAGGCATTTCCGGTGGCCTGGATTCCACACTGGCTCTGCTTGTAGCAGCCGCATCGATGAAGCGGCTTGGCCGACCGATGTCGGATATAATTGCCATCACAATGCCCGGCTTCGGAACTTCAGACCGCACCTACACCAATGCCCTGACCTTAATGACTCTGCTTGGAGTCACCCGCCGGGAGATTCCTATTGCAAAAGCTGTCAATCAGCACTTTGCCGATATTGGTCACGATGCGTCAGTTCATGATGTCACTTACGAGAATTCTCAGGCGCGCGAACGCACGCAGATACTTATGGATGTGGCTAATCAGGCTGGCGGAATCGTACTCGGTACAGGCGACCTTTCCGAACTTGCTTTGGGGTGGGCAACCTATAACGGTGACCACATGTCAATGTACGGTGTCAATGCCGGCGTGCCTAAGACTCTTGTGAAATTCCTCGTTAGACACTACGCTCTCAAATCAGGTTCCGAGGATTTAAAGCGTGTGCTGCTTGACATAATAGATACACCAATCAGTCCTGAACTTACTCCACTTGATTCAAAGGGTCAGATTGCGCAGAAAACTGAATCATTTGTCGGTCCATACGAGCTGAATGATTTTTTTCTCTATTACACTCTGCGTTATGGATTCTCGCCGCGGAGAGTTTTCATCCTTGCGCGTAAGGCTTTCGCAGGCCGATACGGCAATGTGGAACTGCTAAAATGGATGAACATTTTTTATCGCCGATTCTTCACACAGCAGTTCAAACGCTCATGTCTCCCCGACGGTCCAAAGGTGGGAAGCGTTTGTCTCTCACCGCGCGGTGACTGGCGCATGCCGTCCGATGCCTCAGCGAGCCTTTGGCTGAATGAAGTGAAAGAACTTCAAACTGAAATCAATCGTTGAATCGGTCAAGTTTTGCTATCTCGGTCTGATATTGATAAATCAGGTCGAGATAGTCGCTTTTGGCCGCAGTGAAATAACTGAAATCGGCAATATAATCAAGTACACTGATATGGCGAGCTTCAAACGCTTTGCGCAGCAAACGGAAGTTATCATCGCCATTCAGAATCTCCCCATATTCATTAATCTGACTCAGAAGCTGCGATGCCTTTGCATGTGACGCCATGATTTCAGAGTCTGCAGTAACATTCTGAAGCTCAGTTTCAATCTGTGAAGCTTCTATCTCGTATTGCACTGCCTTTGACTTGCCACGGTTTGAGAAAAATGGGAGAGTCATTGACACTGAGAAGCCATTAAACTTATCGCCCTCTTCCACTTCCCGCGTCAGGCCAACATTGAATCCCGGAAAGCGTTCTTTTTTCACAGCTTCCTTTTTAGCCAATAAAGCATCTTGCAGAGAGTGTTGATACTTCAGGACAGGATTGTTTGATTTGACACGGTCAAGGTAAACAGCAAGATCAGGCAGCAGATAGTTGTCAGGATAATCCGTCAGCTGCGCTATGATTTCAGTGAGGCCGCTGTTGCCGTTATTTAGTTCAGCCAGACGGATGCAGGCTGCATCAAAATCCGACTGGGCATTGCGCTGTTCACGTGCAAGTCCTATACGCTCAATGCGGAGTTTGTTGCCGTCAAGAACCGAAACATCTTTCTTTGCCACATCCCGCTCCACAATAGCCACGAGTGAATCAATCTCGTGCATGGCACTGCTATATAGTTCAAGCTTTTTTCTGCTGTTGATTATGTCAATCATTGCCAATTTGATATCGAGCTTTAAAGCGAAAAGTTCGTTTCTCGACAGATTCTCTAAAGCAATAGCCTGAGCATCGGCAGCACGTTTGCGGGCCGAATATGCTCCCGGCCAGTCAAAACTTTGGCTCAGGGACATCTCGAATTTATTGCCCGCTTCACCTTCGCCCCAGGAACGGGATATACCAAACTCAGGATCGGAAAGATTGTTCTCGCTGCGCATTGACTGCAATTCGGCATTATTGCGAATCTGTGCGGCCTTGTATTGGCCATTGTTCAAGGCAACTTTTTCAATGAGTTCGGAGAGATTGACACTTTGGGCCGGGATGCCCGGCATACAAAAAGCGCCAAGAAGCATCAAGGTGATTTTCAGCTTTTTATCCATGTTTTGAGGCTTTTGTCTCAGAATATTTATAAAGAATTGGCACTACAAAGATATTTAAAAAAGTTGATGTAATCAAACCGCCAAGGATAACCAGTGCCATGGGTGATTGAATCTCATTGCCCGGTTCAGAGCCTCTCAAAGCCAAGGGAATCAGGGCTAAAGCGGAAGTCAGAGCCGTCATGACAATCGGAGTCAGACGATCGCTTGAACCTTTTGCGATTCGGCTTTCAAGAGTCTCGCCCTGCTCTTTGAGCGCATTGTAGCGCGACATAAGAAGCATTCCATTGCGTGTAGCGATTCCAAGAAGGGAAATGAAGCCAATGATGGCCGGTATGTTGAGTTCAGAACCGGTTAGTAATAGAATAAAAATACCGCCAATCATTGCCAGAGGCATATTAACAAGGATTATGAGCGATTGTTTCAGGCTGCGATACTCACGCAGGAGCAACAGGAATATTATCAGAATTGCTCCGAGCGATGTGAAAAGAAGCGTTTTTGAAGCACGAGCCTCACTTTCAAACTGGCCTCCGTATTCCACATAATAGCCTTCAGGAAGCCTGACATTCTCTGAAACCTTTTCGCGGATGCTGTTGACTGCTCCACGCAAATCGGATGACTCAACATTTGCCGAGATTATAATGCGTCGCTTCACATTCTCCCTGTTAATGGTGTTGGGGCCGTCTGTGGAAATTATTTCTGCAACATTCTCCAGTGGGATTGGACCCACATTGCTGTCAATTAACAATTTTGAAATTTCCGAAACTGATTCGCGCGAAGAGTCATCGACTTTAAGTACAACATCAAAAGGATAACCGCCTTCGTAAACTTGCGACACTTTTTCGCCGGCAAGCATAGAGGAGATGAACGAACGGAAATCATCGTTGGTGATTCCGTACCGGGCCATCATTTCGCGCTTAGGACGTATGTCTATGTGAGGGCGACCGATCTGCTGCTCAATATTGACATCTACTATTCCGTTGACGTCCTCGACCTGCTCCTTGATTTCAGAGGCTGTGCGGTAGAGCTCCGAGAGGTCATCGCCGAAAAGTTTGATTGCAATCTGCGCCTCCGCGCCCGAAAGCATTGCGTCAATGCGGTGGGAGATAGGTTGGCCTATCTCAATATTTACGCCGGGAATCGCATTGAGTTTAGAGCGCAGTTCGCGCACCATTTCGTTACGCGAACGTCCATCCAGTTCGTATGGGGCTTCAATCTCCGAAACGTTTACTCCGAGAGAGTGCTCATCCAGTTCGGCGCGTCCGGTTTTGCGCGCAACGGTTTTTATTTCAGGCACACTCATTATTATTTTTTCGGCCATGCGGCCTATTCGGTCGCTTTCTTCAAGGGAAATTCCCGGCAGGGCGCTGACATTTATGGTCAGCGATCCCTCATTGAACGGAGGCAGGAAACTTCGTCCAAGGAAAGGAGCCGCAACGGCAGCGAGAATAGTCAAAAGGACTGTAAATACTACGACCGGCACAGGTTTTCGCAATACATAGCTGAGTGAACGTCTGTAGAGTCCAAGCATTCGCTGCGTAAGAGCCGGTTGCTTCAGCGAACCCAAAAGGGCTTTCCGGCCGGTCAGCAGATAGCTGCATAGAACCGGCGTGAGCGTGAGTGCCACTATAGTCGACGCTATCAGGGAAACTATAAAAGAGATTCCAAGAGGCACGAGCATGCGGCCTTCAATACCGGTAAGGAAAAACAGAGGAAGGAAGCTGACAATTATTATGAGCGTGGAATTCAGAATTGGCAGACGTACTTCGCCGGATGCTTCGAATACTATGCGAAGAACGGACTCGCGCTCTGATTCAGGGCGTTCGAAATTCTGTCGGAGACGGCGATAGACATTCTCTACATCCACTATAGCATCATCAACAAGCGAGCCTATCGCAATGGCAATGCCGCCAAGGCTCATTGTGTTGATTGTGAAGCCGAAGCAATGCAGGATAATCAGCGTGACTATTATAGAGAGGGGGAGCGCCACGAGAGAAATCAGAGTGGTCCGGAAATTCAAGAGGAAAAGATATAACACCAGAACCACAAAAAGCGCCCCTTCGAACAGAGAAACCTTTAGGTTGTTCATTGAATTGTCAATGAAGTCACTCTGGCGGAAAATGTCGGTGGAGATGTTTACGTCCGCAGGAATGGATGATTTGAGTTCCCGGAGTGTGCGCTCAATACTCTCAGTGAGGTCAAAGGTCGATACTGCGGGCTGCTTTGTCACCGTAATCAATACGGCAGGACGGGTCTTCTCTGAGGCCACACCAAGTTTTGGCGATTCAGGGGCGAGCAACACACGACTGACATCGGCGAGGGTAACTACCCCTCGTGAATCGCTGCGCACAACGCTTTTGGCAATCACCTCCGGAGAAGCTGTGTGAAGGTCGCCCTTGACAATATACTCGTTGCCATAGTCATAAACCACCCCGCCAGAGACATTTCCATTCAGTTCTTCGACAGCATTTTTGACTTCGCCGAGTGTTACCCCAAGTGCCCGCATGCGCTCAGGGTTGAGCTGAATCTGATACTGCTCCACATCGCCGCCTATAACCGAAACCTGTGACACACCTGCTGTGGAGAGCAGACGCGGCGAGATAATTCGGTCGGCTATGGTGCGCAGCTCCATCATTGAAACTGAATCAGAGCGCGAGGTGAGGGAGATGATGAGCATTTCTCCAAGAATTGATGACTGCGGGCCCATGGTTGGAGTACCTACGCCGGGAGGAAGGTCTTCGGCAACTGTCATTAGCCTTTCCGAAACAGTTTGGCGGGCGATATTGGGATTGGTATCCCAGTCAAACTCCACCCACACCACAGAGAATCCTGTGGAAGAGGAAGATCGCACACGTCGCACATTGGCAGCGCCGTTCATGGCTGTTTCAATAGGGTAGGTGACACCCTTTTCCACCTCTTCGGGAGCAAGCCCTCCCGCCTCAGTCATCACAACCACAGTAGGGGCATTGAGGTCGGGGAAGATATCGACATCGCTGTTCAGAGCTATGATAGAGCCCCAAATCAGGATGATTCCGGCAAGAACAAGCGTGATTACCCGGTTGTCAAGTGCCAGCTTTGATTTCAGTCCTGATATAAGGAAAGTTCCCTTGTTGTGCCCGCAGAAAATCTGTTTTCCCCATTCAT
>ENA-ORCP01002256-ORCP01002256.1-human-gut-metagenome-genome-assembly--contig:-NODE-2256-length-15618-cov-39.017566_pt1 | contig 15618 bp, 15 predicted proteins | sample MGYA00242990_ERZ507991 | MGnify/ENA primary metagenome ERZ507991 (study PRJEB26167, sample SAMN06115496) | human gut metagenome | host: Homo sapiens | place: China:Henan | collected 2015-05-07... | reverse complement strand
AAAGCGGGAATCTCGTTTACAAAATGAGATTTTCATTTACAAAGAGAGACTCTTGGGTTACAAACGGGACTCTCGCTCTACATTTCACCGATTAATTCACCTTGACAATCAATGATGACAAGGATATAATACATTATGACAAACAAAGTTGTCAAACAGACAAAAATAATTGTCACACGGAGGCGTTATATGACACTGAAGAATCGTTTAAAGGAACGCAGGGCCGCGCTGAATGTCAATCAACAGGAGATGGGCAGGCTGTGTGGTGTGTCGAGACAGACAATCAGCCTTATAGAAAGAGGCGACTATTCACCATCAGTTACCCTGGCACTGACGATAGCAAAGGTGTGCGGTGTTACAGTTGAAGATGTATTTTATTTGCAGGAGGAAGATGAAGATGGAGAGAAATGATATTAAAAAAGCAAACCGTAAGGCTATGCCGGGATTTTTGCTTATTACACTTGTGGGAGCAATTGTGGGTGGTATTGTCGGATTTTATTCCGCAAAATATGGTGTTGAACGGTTGGCAGGCAGCATGAAAAGCGCGGGAGCATTTTTCGGCAAATATGTTTCCGGCTGGATATTGCTTGCTATAGCCGTCATCACACCGATAGTGGTCATACCTGTTTATCAAAAGGCAAAAAGGATGCTTTTGGCATGGGATGGAGAGGATGAATCCATATGCGATATCGCAGAGAAGAAGCTTAATGTGATACTCATGATAAGCAGCATTGTATTGATATGTGCATTTTTCCTTATCAGCGCAACATATTCAGGTGGATTTGCAATGCTTGATAAAAATTTTAACATGTATGTGCTGGGAATTGTGGCCTTTCTGGTAATACTGGCTGAGGGGATAATCATCCAGCAAAAGGCGGTTGATATTACCAAGATAATGTATCCGGAGAAAACTGCTTCGGTATATGATCTGAAATTTCAAAAGAAATGGGTAGACAGCTGCGATGAAGCAGAAAAAATCATGATAGGCAGATGTGCCTTTGAGGCATTCAAGGTGACAAATTCAGTATGTAGCGCACTATCAGTTATTCTGGCAATAGGTGCTTTGACGTTTGATATAGGATTTTTACCGTCATTTGTCGTCTGCCTGATATGGCTTGCCAGCCAGTGTGCATATTGCAGCGCTGCGATAAAGTGCAATAAAGTACTTTAAGGCGGCCTGATGCGGTAGGGAGGCAAGCTATGGAAGAGCTGATGGAGTAATAAAAGAAGTTACAGATAATGGAATTGTGTTGGAAAATAAAAATGGAGTGCAGGTCGTGAATCTCGATTATGTTATAAAGCTGCGTGAATATCCATATAATAAAAAGGGAAAGCGTAGCACGATTACGGATATGTAGTGGCAAAACATGAAAAGGTGGCTGATTTCCGGGCAAATAGTTCAAAGTAAATGGTTGCAAAATAAATACGATTAAACAGGTGGGAATAGGGGTGTTTTTGAAAAAAAGCATAAAAAATGCTGCATACGTGTTATACTACATTATATAGATGTCGTATGAAATATGAACGATAAACACATAAATAAACACATGATATGAGAAGTAATCGCAATCACAAATATATTTTGTGAAATACAACAACTGCTTTCTCATAGGAAAAGGAGATAAAAATGCCGGAAAACAGTAGCTGTAGCAGCGCGGGAAGCTGCACAAAATCAAGCTGCGAGGGATGTCCATCACATAATGGCGGACCACAGAGCTTCCTCGTAGAGCAGAATAAATTTTCAAACATCAAGCATGTAATAGGAGTTGTCAGCGGAAAGGGCGGAGTAGGAAAATCATTCGTCACATCCTCACTGGCGGTAAATATGGCAAAGAAGGGCTACAAGGTAGGTATCCTCGATGCCGATATCACAGGACCGTCAATACCAAAGATGTTTGGAGCACATGACCAGATACTCGGAGATGAAAACGGCCTGATGCATCCGTATGAGACAAAAGAGGGCATCAAGCTCATCTCAGTAAACCTCCTCATGGACAACGAGGAGGATCCGGTTATTTGGAGAGGCCCGGTCATTGCCGGAGTAGTAAAACAGTTCTGGAACGAGACAGCATGGGGCGATATAGACTATCTATTCGTTGATATGCCACCGGGAACAGGAGATGTACCTCTCACCGTATTCCAGTCCCTCCCGGTAGATGGAATCGTAATCGTCACATCACCACAGGAGCTTGTCAATATGATTGTAAAAAAGGCCTACAACATGGCAGAGGCAATGCATATCACAGTGCTTGGTGTGGTAGAAAACTTCAGCTATCTCAAATGCCCTGACTGCGGCAAGGAGATAAAGCTTTTCGGAGAGAGCCATATAGACGAGATCGCCAAAGAGCTTTCAGTACCGGTACTTGGCAAGCTGCCACTCGATACATCATATGCAGCTATCGCCGATAAGGGAGATTTCTACAGCATAGAAAACGACCACCTCGCAAAAGCAACCGAAGTACTTGAGCACATTTAAATATTTCGTAATGAAGCAGGCATATATATCCGCCGGGTGCGGTATATATGCCTGTATTTATATGTAATTATATCCATAACGTAAAAGGCGATTGCCAAATATTAAACTTTCTTTAAATATGCGATTTCCCTATTTACATTTCGTTTCATTGGCTTCATAATCATATTACCCACGGATTAAACAATAGTTTTTATACTCAAAATTTACGAAAACAACCAAAAAAGGAAAAAAGAGTTAATTTTATTATCAATATTTACCCAAAAACAATAATTTTGACGTCAATTTTTATAAAAAAATGCTCTTGTTTTTGTGCATATTTTTGACTATATTATCATGTAGTAAAGAGAAGGTAAAAGGAAGGCAAATAGGAGGAAAAGATGAAGAAAATATTTGATGTATTGAATGTCGTTAAACAAAAGCTCTTTGTAAAGAAAGACAAGATTCATTCAGAAAAATATTATCGCAGAATTGATTTTTTAAATAAATATTCGCTTTTATTCCATGCAATCATAGCGATGGCTATCGTATTTATAGTAGAGATTATCTCGCGCAGGAGCTTTATCTCTGCATGTAAGTTCGTAGATGCACATACACTTGCGTTCATGTACAACTCATTTTTAGTGTTTGTATCATTTTCACTTGTGTATCTGTTCAGGCGCAGGGCTTTTGCAAGGGTAATAATTACAGGCTTTTGGACTATCCTCGGAATCATCAACGGCTGTGTGCTTTCAAACCGTGTCACACCGTTTGGTTATACTGATTTAAAGTGTATTCCGGAGCTTTTAGCCATGAACAATACCAGCTATTTTACAGCACAGCAGGCTACAATAGTTGTATTTGGACTTGGTACATTTGCACTGTTTCTTGTGGCACTTTTTATCAAGGGACCGAAGTATACAGGCAAAATCCGCTATGCAGGCGTTTCAGTGGCATTTTTAGCACTGCTTTTCGTAGCAATCCCTGTCACAACCAATGTGGCACAGAATACCAATGTGGTTGCCAGCTACTATTCAAATATCGCCCAGGGCTATGATGATTATGGCTTTGTATACTCATTCTCATCTACCGTAGTGGATCGTGGAATGAAAAAGCCGGCGGATTACAATAAGCAGAATGTGGAAGAGGTGGAGCAGAAGGTTAATTCACAGAAGCAGACCACCACAGTGGACGGAAAAACCGGTCCAAACATCATCTGTGTGCTTTTAGAGTCATTCTGTGACCCGGACGAGATTAATTTCCTTCAGGTGAATGAGGATCCTATTCCTACATTCCATCAGCTTGAGAAAAACTATTCAAGCGGATATCTGACTGTACCTGTAGTCGGAGCAGGAACTGCTAACACAGAGTTTGAGATGCTTACAGGACTCAGTATGCAGTATTTCGGTACAGGAGAGTATCCATACAAGACTATTTTAAAGCAGACAGATTGCGAGAGCCTTGCCTCAGATTTATCAAAAATTGGCTATGCAACACATGTAGTGCACAACAACGGTGGTAATTTCTACAGCCGTACCAATGCATTTTCTAAGATGGGCTTTGATACCTTTACAAGCAAGGAGCTAATGAATATCACAGAGTACACTCCAAACGGAAGCTGGCCTACAGATGATATTCTCGTCAACGAGACTATGAAGACCTTTGATGCGACACCGGATCAGTCTGATTTTACTTATATCATCACAGTTGGCACTCATGGTGATTATCCAAAGGAGCCTGTTATTGAAAATCCTACATACACTGTGTCAGGTGTTGAGGACGAGGGCATGAAAAATGCCTGGACATATTATGTAAATCAGCTTAACGAGGCTGACCGCTTCATCAAGGAGCTCACAGATGAGCTCTCTAAGAGAGATGAGGACACCATTGTTGTTATGTTTGGAGATCACCTTCCTACAATGGGACTTCAGGATTCTGATATGAAGTCAGGTGATATCTACAAGACAAAGTACATCACATGGAACAACATGGGACTGCCAAAGGAGGATGCTGACCTTTACGCTTACCAGCTTCTTGCCCATACTACAGACACTGTTGGTATCCATGAGGGAACTATCATGAACTATCATCAGACTCAGATGAACAGTACAGATGAGGCATCATATCAGGATGGTCTTGACCTGTTACAGTACGATATCCTTTACGGAAAGCGTTACTGCTACAACGGTACAGATTTATATCCGGCTTCAGATCTTGTCATGGGAATTGACAAGGTGGACATCACAAATGTGTCTGATTCATCGACCGGTGATACAGTATATATTTACGGTCACAACTTTACCAACTGGAGTAAGGTTTATATCAACGACTCCAAGGTGGCTGCGACTTATCTATCAGCAGGTGTGCTTGCTATCAATAAGGAAGACATCAGTGATGGTGATGAGATAACTGTGTGCCAGGTTGGATCTAGTGATACAATTTTCAGAAAGTCTGAGAATGCGTATACATATGTGGATCCTGCAGTGGAGCACGACAGTGAGTCGGAGACAGATGAACCGACAGAGAACCAGTAGATTTTAATGAATTTTTTCTTGGGTGGACGGGGCGCAGGTCCCGGGTCCCAGTGTGGAGTGGCGGCATGTATTCTCGCGTTCGCTACGCTTCGCAGCCAAGATTCTGTACGAATTATGCTTTTTAGGGTTTCTATGCTTGACGAAACCGGATTATATGCGCCGTCCATGGCGCATATAATCCTTGCCCCGCCGTCCTTGGCGGGGCATTTCTGCGTTTCATGGGCATAATTTCTACAGTATCTAGGCAGCTTCGCTATGCGCTCACACGAGAGCACACGCCGCCACTCCACACCGAGACCCGGGACCCACGCCCCTTACGTTGTGGCAAAATTGTCACGTGTGTGCATCGATGATACCTTTTGACCCTTTAATGATATAATTAATGGGTTGAAAATTGTGTATATTGATGATACAATTTCAACGGTTAATGATTACATTAATTTTAGAATCTAAGTATGGAGGTGAATTTCATGGACAGTAGTGATGGTCTTGGGCGAAGTAAGAACAACATCGGTGCTGATATACAAGTGAGTATTGTATTGGCAGGCATAGTGACTTCTGTCCGTGGAAGGATTCATCACCGGACAGTTTTTAGAGGTACAGTGTAGGCATATTAAGGAATAACAGCATACATTGTGCTGTATTTTGCTGTGCACAAATGCATACTTGTTTATATATCAGGACACCGTTAGGTGCTTTTTTCGTGCACAAATTTATAGAGTGCATGGGTTTCGTCCTTTCTATCATGGAGTAATTTTTATGTTCCAAAATCCCGGGATTTTGGAGAACCACATATGTTTATTTTATGTGGAAAATGCTATCGGAAATGAGAAAGGAGAGAAATGGAGATGAATACAAAGAAATACGAAGAGCTTCTTGTTCTATTGAGAAGCCACAAAACGGATAAGGAAATTCTGGAGGTTTTGTCAGATTATCATGAGAATGATATTGCTGATATGCTTGCAGGAATGAATGAGAAGGAGCGCAAACGTCTTTACAGGCTCCTTGGAACACAGCGGACAGCGGAGATTTTTGCATATCTTGATGAGCCGCAGGCTTATTTTGATGAGCTGTCTGTGGAGCAGGCCGCCAGGGTAGTATCGCTGATGGATTCGGATGATGCTGTCGATTTACTTGAAAATCTGGAGGATGATGACAAGAAGGAGATAGTAGAGCATCTGGATGAGGAAGCGGAAAAGGATGTCAGGATGCTTCTGTCATATGACGATGATGAAATCGGCAGCTATATGACAACAAACTACATCTGTATTCCGAGCGGTCTGACAGTGAAGCAGGCTATGAGCCAGCTCGTGAGGCAGGCGGGTGAAAATGACAATATCATGACCATATATGTGGTTGATTCAGACGAATGCTTTGCGGGAGCTATTGATTTAAAGGATTTAATCACAGCCAGGGAGGGTATGAATCTGGAAAGCATTATAGCCCATTCATATCCATATGTGCTTGACCATGAGAAAATCGATGATTGTATCGACACAATCAAGGACTACGCTGAGGATTCAATTCCGGTGCTCTCAAAGGATAAGCATATACTCGGAGTCATCACATCTGATGATATTGTAGAGATGGTAGACAATGAGATGGGTGAGGACTATGCAAAGCTCGCCGGACTGACCGCAGAGGAGGATTTGAAGGAGACCACGCTTGAGAGCATGAAAAAGAGAATGCCATGGCTTATCATCCTGCTTTTCCTTGGAATGATAGTGTCTTCCGTAGTTGGAATATTTGAGAATGTGGTAGCGGCTTTGCCGATAGTCATCTGCTTCCAGTCGCTGGTGCTTGATATGGCAGGGAACGTAGGAACACAGTCACTAGCTGTCACAATCAGAGTACTCATGGATGAGAATTTAAGCGGTAAGCAGAAGCTTTTGCTTGTAGTAAAAGAGGTAAGAATAGGCCTTGTAAATGGTGGCTTGCTTGGAATAATGGCACTTGTATTTCTGGGAATATATGTGCATCTGTTCAAGGGCTACACATGGTTTGGAGCATTTGCGGTATCAGGCTGTGTAGGAGTTTCACTGCTTGTGGCAATGGCAATTTCAAGCCTTGTGGGCACAGTGATTCCGATGTTTTTCCACAAGATAAAGATTGACCCGGCGGTTGCGTCAGGCCCGCTTATCACGACGGTAAATGATCTGGTAGCAGTTGTGACCTATTATGGACTGGCATTTCTTTTCCTGATTGAATTGTAAAATTTGTCGTAGTACATAAACATTTAGAATATATAAAAGCCTGGAAAGAGTTGAATTTTTATTGGCTTTATTTGGTAACTAGTGTATACTATTTGCATATAACAGCTTCGTTAAGCAGATATAAATACACATAAAAGAAAGGTATAATCATGGACATCGTATTAGGAAATTACAAAGGATTAAAGGCAAACATCCCTTATATTGCATATACAGAGGAGGATGTTAATTCACAGATAGCGACACTTCTTTCAGGAAATCCTGTCAGAGAGCAGAAAACAGGCCCGTTGGCGATGGGCGACACGGCAGTAATCGACTACGAGGGCTTTAAGGACGGAGTTGCGTTTGAGGGCGGAAAGGCTGAGAAATATCCTCTGGGAATCGGTTCAGGCTCTTTTATTCCGGGCTTTGAGGAGCAGCTTGTAGGCATGGAAATCGGTGAGGACAGAGACATCAATCTCTCATTCCCTGAGCAGTATCATGCGCCGGAGCTTGCAGGCAAAGCGGTTGTTTTCAAGGTTAAGCTGCACGAGATTTACAATGAGAAGGAAGCAGAGCTGAACGATGAGTTTGCAGCATCTCTCAATTTCCCTGAGGTACAGTCAGTGGAGGATTTAAAGAAATATATCAACGAGTATCTTGAGTACCAGGTAGAGGCAAGAAAGGCAGATGCGGCAAGAGAAAAGCTCTATGACCAGATTCTTGAGAGCAGCTCATGCCTTGTTTCGCCACAGGCAGTAGAGACAGCGGTAAATATGCAGCTTCAGCAGATGGCAGCATCATTTGCACAGCAGGGTGTGGCTATGGAGCAGTATCTTCAGATGACAGGCAAGACTATGGACAGCTTAAAGGATGAACTCAAGCCGGTTGCACAGAAGCAGGCAAAGCTTGAGGCTGTTCTCGATGAAATCATCAGAGTAGAAAATATCACTGTATCTGACGAGGAGATGGATGAGCAGTATGAGCTTATTTCACAGAAGTATGGTCAGCCTGTTGATGTTGTAAAGCAGGTGATTCCAAAGGCACAGCTCAAGCCGGATTTACTCCGTATGAAGGCATCACAGCTCATCATCGATGCGGCTGAGATTATCATGGAAGAAAGCGGAAAATAATGTATAGAATATTTTTGGTTGAGGATGACGAGACCATAGCAAAGCTTGTCAGAAGACATTTGGAAAAATGGGATTATGATGTGCATGTAGTGCAGAAATTTGATGCTGTAATGTCAGAATTTGCAGCATTTGATCCGCAGCTTGTGCTTATGGATATCGGTCTGCCGTTTTACAATGGGTATCACTGGTGTACGGAAATCAGAAGGGTATCAAAGGTTCCTGTGGTTTTCCTGTCATCCGCTGCTGATAATATGAATATAGTGATGGCAGTCAGTATGGGGGCTGATGACTTTATAGCAAAGCCGTTTGACCTCGATGTGCTGACCGTAAAGATACAGGCTATCATCAGGCGCTGCTATGATTTTGGTGCAAACAACAGTGTTTTGGAGCATAATGGCGCCATGCTCAATATATCTGATGCCACCATAACCTATGACGACAAAAGGCTCGAGCTTACAAAGAATGAGCTCAAAATATTGCAGACACTTTTTGACAACAAAGAAAGGATTGTATCGCGCAGCCTTCTAATGGAAAAGCTGTGGGAGAGTGATGCGTATGTGGACGAGAATACACTTTCGGTGAATGTCAACAGGCTGCGTAAAAAGCTGGATTCTATAGGGCTTGAGAGCTTTATTGTCACAAAAAAGGGGCTTGGGTACAGGCTGGGGTGAGAGGTCATGGCAAAAATACAAAACAAACCGCATCTGACAAACATTATAAAACAAAACTATATATGGATTCTGATGATAGTCACAATGTCATGTATCCATTTGCTTTACATGTACCTGATTGGTGCGCGCAAACAGGATGTGGTGTATGCAGCAGTGCTTGATGCAATGATTATTATTATAACAGTGCTGGCTGGCTTTTTGGGATATAGCAGCAAGGTAAAAGCTCTAAGCAATGCTTTAGAGCGTCCGGTTGAGGAACAGGCACAGCTTCCGGAAGCAACAGATGATGTGGAGATACTTTATCATCGGCTGCTGGAAAATCAAAGTATTGCAAGAAGTGAGTCAGAAAGCAGTGCTGCAATCAGACAATCACAGATGAGAGATTATTACTCTATGTGGGTGCACCAGATAAAGACTCCGATATCGGCTATGAAACTACTGCTTGAGGCAGAGCGGGAGGAGCTTGGGCAGCTTATATGTGATGATGAACAGAGTCAGTGCCTGCTGTCAGATAACATGGACTCGTTTGAGGACGAATTATTCCGCATAGAGGAATATGTCAGTATGGCTTTACAGTACCAGCGTGTAAGCAGCACCGAAAATGATTTTGTGCTTGAAAAAGTCAGTGTGGATGGTGTCATACGTGATACCATCAAAAAATATGCAAAAATTATGATACGAAGGCATATTGGGATGAATTATTCAGGAACCGTGCAGGAGGTATATACTGACGGAAAATGGCTTGCATTTATACTGGAACAGCTACTTTCAAATGCTATAAAATATACACCACAGGGTTTTGTTAAAATAGAAACAGCTAAGGAGGCTAATCGGTTTTTTATTACAATAAAGGATACCGGAATAGGAATCAAAGCCGAGGATCTGCCACGTGTTTTTGAAAAGGGCTACACAGGCTACAATGGTCATGCCGATAAGAAGGCTACGGGAATTGGGCTTTATCTGTGCAGGCAGATGGCAGATAAGCTAGGGCATACAATCCGCATGGAGTCAGAGATTGGAAAAGGAACTAAGGTGTGGATAGGGTTTGATCTGGATTATGCGGATACGAGGGATTAGGATATAATGATATGAGGGGCAAAAGGTAATTTGCCCCTCTTTTTGTTATTCCAGATTAAGTTTCTTTGTCATATTGTATATCGAGCCTGCGACATACACTACTGTGAGAAGCAGCGATACGGCAAGTGCACCGATGACCACTTTGTTCATAAGACCTGCAACCTCCTGATGGTTTAATACATTTAAAATATAAGTGATAGATCCCTTTGATGACAGCGGAATAAAAAATGTAAAAATCATCACTATAATATTTGCGACCTGACCGATCACATAAAGTATGATGAAAGTAAGCACAGAGTTAGCATCTTTGCTTCCATTTGCCCTGTAGCCGGTAGTAAGGCTGAAAAACAATATAGAGATCGTGTAGAGCAGGGATATTACTGCAATACTGCCAAACATTACAACAGGACTCATTGTAAATCCGGCATTGGCAAACTCATCAGACATACTTCCTATAATATCTTTAATCCATGCAAAGCCATGGTTCATTATAGAAAATGTTAAAACAGCAACTATCAGATCGAGTATAAAAAGTATAAAAGCTGTCAGGAATTTTGACACATACAGCATCCATGGCGCTACAGGCAGCGTATTCATGAGGTAGCCTTCGTCTTTTAACAGATTGCGTCTGAAGTAAAGAACTATGATCACAAAGCTGCAGATCAGCATGGCGATTACTGATAGGCTATGCAGTGCCCAGAAAAATACTGATACAAGATCAAATTCAAAGCTATCCAAAATTATTTCTGTCAGGGCTGACACAAACACCAGTGCATAAAGTCCGATATGCTCCCTGAATTGCTCCTTGAAATCATATTTAATTAATTTTAACAGCATGCGAACACCTCCCTGAAAAGCTCATCAACACTTTTCTTGTAATTAGTGCGGATATTGTCTACGGAATCGTTTAGGAAAATACCGCCATCTCTGATAAATACCACATCATCGAGCACTTTTTCTATATCACTTATTAGATGAGTTGTGATAAGAATTGTTGAATCTTCATTATAGTTTTCGATTATTGTGCGTAAAATATAGTCTCTTGCGGCAGGATCAACACCGCCCATAGGTTCATCGAGCAGATAAAGCTTTGCATTCCTGCTCATTACAAGCACAATCTGTACTTTTTCACGCATACCTTTAGAGAGACTTTTAATCTTTGCCTCTGGATCAATTCCAAATTTTTCAAGCATGGTATTTGCACGCTCAGGTGAGAAATCAGCATAGAAATCATTGAAAAATGCAATGATATCACTCACCTTTTTTGACGGATTAAGATATGTCCGCTCAGGAAGATATGATACCATAGCCTTGCTCTTCACTCCGACAGGCTCACCGTCTATCAGTATCTGCCCCGTGTTTGGCTGCAATACTCCGGCAAGCATCTTTATCAGTGTACTTTTACCACTGCCGTTAGGACCAAGGATGCCGATAATTTTTCCACCGGGAAAAGTCACATTCATATTTTTGATAACTTTATGGCTCTTATAGTTTTTGCTTAGACTTTTGATTTCAATACGTTCTGCCATTTACATCACTCCTTTTTTAAACTTTTAAGATAATTTTCATACACCGTAAGGGACTGTTCAGGTGTAAAACCAACCTTTGACATCCCTTCGCAAAACTCACTGCACAGCTTATGTGCCAGATCATTTTTTAGTGAGTCAGCCTGATTTCCCATGTCTGCGACAAATCTGCCTGAGGTACGTCTCGACTCCAGATACCCGTCACGCTCAAGCTCAGATAGAGCCTTTTGCATGGTGTTTGGATTTACACCGGCTGACAATGCCAGCTCTCTTACGGATGGCACTTTGTTACCTGGCTTTAGGCTGCCGTTTGCAATATCCATCTTGAACCGGTCTATGATCTGTAGGTATATGGGCGTTTCGTTGTTAAAATTCCATTCCATTATTTCACCCGCCTTTGTACTACTGTATTATTTGATTAATACAATAATACATGTAAGGTTATTTGTCAACTACAAATTAATTTCTTACAAAAATGTAAGATACGAGGTCGAAATGTAAGCTGATTCGATAGCATACATTCCGGCATTTTGTTATTATAATTACATGAAGCAAAAACAATGTAAGTTGTGAAGCCGATTATGACGTCATATTTAAAATAAATGTAACAAAAATAGAAGTTTAAATAACATTTTGAAATCATCGTAAAGGAGCATTGAAATGGCAATCTTAGAAGTAAGTAACCTCAAAAAAATATATACCACCAGATTTGGCGGCAACCAGGTACAGGCATTGAAAAACATCAATTTCTCTGTAGAGGAAGGTGAGTATGTGGCAATCATGGGAGAGTCCGGCTCAGGAAAGACGACACTTTTAAATATTCTCGCGGCACTTGATAAGCCGACAGCGGGAGAGGTACTCTTAAATGGAAGGAACCTTGTCTCATTGAAGGAAAAGGAGATATCTGCCTTCAGACGTGAGCATCTGGGCTTCGTATTTCAGGATTTTAATCTGCTTGACAATTTTTCACTGAAGGACAATATCTTTTTACCGCTTGTGCTGTCAGGTGTGGACTATAGGGATATGGAAAAAAGGCTTGCACCTATAGCTTCACTGCTTGGAATTGAAAAGCTGCTTAATAAATATCCATACGAGGTGTCAGGAGGACAGAAGCAAAGGGCAGCAGTGGCACGTGCGATAATAACAAATCCCGAATTAATTTTGGCTGATGAGCCAACAGGAGCACTTGATTCAAAGGCAACAGACAGTCTGCTTAGGCTGTTCAACAGGATAAACGAGGACGGACAGACCATTCTCATGGTGACACACAGCACAAAGGCTGCAAGTCATGCCAACAGGGTGCTTTTCATAAAGGACGGTCAGGTGTTTCATCAGATTTACCGTGGTAATCTTACAAATGACGAGCTCTATGTGAAGATTCAGGACGCACTTATGCTGATTACGACAGGTGGTGAGAAGCATGAATAAAATATATAGCAGGCTGGCATTTACAAATATAAAAAATAATAAGACGCTCTATATGCCTTACATTATATCGGGAATGGTCATGATAGCCATGTTTTATGTGATGATGTTTTTAGACAACTCAAAGGGGCTTAGCAAGGTGCCGGGTGCGGATGCACTGGCGTCGATAATGGGGCTTGGATGCGGAACAATAGCGGTTTTTTCATATATATTTCTGTTTTATACAAACAGCTTTATCATCAAAAGGCGCAAGAAAGAGGTAGGAATATACAATATTCTTGGCATGGAAAAGCGTCATATCGCGAGAGTTTTGATAATTGAGACACTTACCATAGCACTCGCAGCAATAGTATCTGGAATCATAGCCGGTATTTTATTTTCCAAGCTGATGATTATGTTTCTTTATAGGATTATAAATATTAAAGCACAAATTGATTTCGCTGTATCTAATGGCGCTGTCGTAAATACAATACTTATTTTTGGAGTGCTGTATTTTCTTACTCTCATCTATAACCTGATGCAGGTGAAGCTTGCTAATCCGATAGAGCTGCTTCGCGGTGGCAATGTCGGTGAGAAAGAGCCGAAGAGCAAATGGCTTATCGCTATAATCGGACTAGGCTGTCTTGCCGGGGGATATTATATTGCGATTACCACAAAGAGCCCTCTTCAGGTGCTTTCACTGTTCTTTGTCGCAGTGCTTCTTGTCATCGTCGGAACGTATCTTTTATTTATTTCAGGAAGCATTGTGATACTTAAGGCACTCAGGAAAAACAAGAAGTTTTACTATAATAAAAAGCATTTTGCGGCGGTTTCAGGAATGATTTACAGAATGAAGCAGAATGCGGGCGGACTAGCGAGTATATGCGTTCTTTCCACAATGGTGTTGGTTGTTGTTTCCACAACCGTGAGCATGTATGCGGGCATGGAGGGAGAACTTAAGCAGAGATATCCTTCGGATATCAGTGTATATAGCTGGTATAAGGAAGTGCCGGCTGATGTGAATCTGGATGATGCACTTAAAGAAGCTGCTGCAGATTCGGATAAAATAATAGCTGACTCTGCTTGTAATGTTAAAGACAGCAAAAGCTACACTTATTTTAGCTGGACAGTGTTTAGAGAGGGGACAGAGTTTAAGCCGGTGTTAAGTTACGATAACGATATTTCCCTGTTGTATTTTGTCACAGGAGATGAAATTGATGAGATGGAGACCGGCTTTAAAGAGAGGCTGAATAAAAAAATCCCACAGCTTGATACCGGTTCGGTGGCTGTATATGGAACAAAAAAGTTTAATGGCGATATAATTAATCTGTTGGGCAAAGAATTTAAAGTGGCTGCGGCAGAAAAAACTGCTGTAAGTAAAGACAGCTATATGTCCTCTATGTATAGTGGTGTGTACTATGTAGTGGTAGACAGCAAGGCAACACTTGCAGAGATATTTAACCTGAACAGCTCGCTGGGAGAGGATAGTGTGCCGACTATGCTCAACAATGAAATTGATTATAATCTGTACGGCAGCAGTGAGGATAAGGTTGCTGTGGCAAAGGCGCTGGATAAGCATTTTGAGGAAAATAGTGTAAAATCAGATGTGTCAGGCTTCTATGAGGAAAGCCGTGATGCAAACAGAGAACAGATTTATGTATTGTATGGTGGCCTGTTCTTTATCGGAATATTCCTTGGAACGATGTTTCTTATGGTTACTGTGATGATTATTTTCTATAAGCAGATTTCAGAGGGCTATGATGACAAAGCACGCTATGAGATTATGGAGAAGGTGGGCATGAGCAATGACGAGGTGAAGAAATCCATTACTTCACAGGTGCGTATGGTATTTTTCCTGCCTATTATCCTTGCAGCGTGTCATCTTGCAGCAGCATTTCCTCTGCTTCGCAGACTGCTTGTCATGTTTAATCTGACGGATGTTAAGCTTATTGTGATCTGTATGGTTGCTACGCTTTTGGTGTTTATGGTCATATACTATATTGTTTTCAAGATTACTTCGAGAGCATACTACAGGATTGTGGGAAACCAGATTTAGGGGTTTCATATGAATTATGAATGCGCTATAATAGGACATAGCTATGATGCATAAGAATATAGAGTGAGAGGAACAAGCAGTATGAGTATGACAGAAACAATTAAACTATACGACAGGGATGCATATGCCACGGAGTTTGAGGCAGATATTATATCCTGCGAGCCGAACAAGGCAGATGATAAGCAGTTTGATATAATATTAAATCAGACTTTATTTTTCCCGGAGGAGGGCGGACAGAGCCCGGACATGGGAATACTTGGAGGCTGCAGGGTCGTTGATGTGCAGATTAAGAATGGAGTCATTACTCATACGGTGGATATTTCCGCAGGTGATTGCTGCGAGGCAGAAAAGGAAGCTGGTAAGCAAATCACCGGAAATGAATTTGAGCCGGAGAAAGTGGAGCTTGCAGCAGGCGTCCATGTACATGGCAAAATAGACTGGCAGCATCGTTTTTACAATATGCAGCAACACAGTGGAGAGCACATTTTTTCGGGAATTGTGCACAGCAGGTTTGGATTTGAAAATGTGGGCTTTCATCTGAGTGATTCTATAGTGACAATGGATTTCAGTGGAGTG
>ENA-ORCP01002249-ORCP01002249.1-human-gut-metagenome-genome-assembly--contig:-NODE-2249-length-15650-cov-11.275092_pt1 | contig 15650 bp, 14 predicted proteins | sample MGYA00242990_ERZ507991 | MGnify/ENA primary metagenome ERZ507991 (study PRJEB26167, sample SAMN06115496) | human gut metagenome | host: Homo sapiens | place: China:Henan | collected 2015-05-07... | reverse complement strand
GGCAAAATCGTTTGCAAACTTAAAACGATCGAGCCAAATGCGCGTATTTTTGTCGTTACTCCGCAACTTCGCGGTGATGCCTGCGATAAAGATATTCGTTATATCGCAAGCGAACTTGCCAAATTGTGCGATATGTTTGACTTTACGTACTTGCTGGATATGACTGCGCATGCGCCCGTATACGATGCCGAAATGCGTAAGTCGTTCGGGCTGGGCTTCCATCCGAACCCGATGGGGTACTATGCTTACGCATTGATGGTGGCGAATTATATCGATTACGTTATACGTAGTAACCCTCGGGAATTTGCAACGATACCGTTTATCGGTACGTCACTCAAAAACAAAGATTACAAATAGTATGTATTTGCTGAAATGCACAATTAACGAAACTTGTAGATGCTTTCATTGCAAGTTTACAACAATTTATACGAAATATATAACCGTTTTGGGGACGAAGGCATTTGAGCTTTCGTCCCTTCTGCTATGATTGACAAAGAAAATGCGATTTGTATGATAATTTAATGTCTACTGAACAGCCCTCAGTTTTTCGCACGGTTGCAAAAAGCCGAGCATCCAATCCAGAAATTGTAAAAAAGCATACTGAATCTTTCGCAGATCCAGCAGCAGAATGGACAGAGCAACCACACGCACAGCTGTATCTTCCGGCTTCACTGTCACCAGACCCATTCCACATTTCCGCTTTCCCAGGCTGAATTTGCGCTCTACTTCTACCCGCTCGCATTCGTCCTGGTATGGACTTTGTCCCGCCTTTCAGTTTAACATCCGGGTTTTGCCACACAATGATATACCTGACGAGATTTGCAGAAAATGCAAAACAGGCGAAATTTTACGCGGCAAACTGCACAAATTTTGAGCATGAAATACAGCGCATTTAATAAAACAACGGTTATTTATTAAAAAATGCCCGGGAAAAGTGGACTTTAAAAAACGGCAGTGATATAATACTGCCCGAAAGGTTTTGTTGTGTATTTGTGCGGCCGCGTAAAAGATTCCTGCAAGATTGGCTTGTTTTCAGGAGTGCGCACAAAGCAAAGTGTTCTGAAAGATCCAGTGACCATGAGAAAGAGGGGAAGCTTATGACAGAAAAGGAACTGCGCAGACTCAGCCGCAGGGAATTGCTTGAAATGCTGATCACACGGACAATAGAGAACGAAAGGCTGACAGAGGAATTGCAGCAGGCCCGGAAGGAATTGTCAGATCGGAAGCTCATTCAGGAGCGTGCCGGTTCCATGGCAGAGGCGGCCCTGCAGCTGAACGGCGTATTTGAGGCGGCAGACAGAGCAGCCAGGGAGTATCTGGGAAATATTCGCCGCATGGCAGAGGAGAGCAGAAGCGCAAAATGAAACCTATTCGGAAAGAGCCGGTGGATTATCCCAGCGTGGAGCAGCTTGCAGCAGAGTTGAAGCGGGTAAAGTACCGTTCGCGGTACCGCGCTGTTCTGCGCAGCACCCTTTACATGCTGATTGTCGTGGCGGCGGTTGCCGTTCTTGTCGCTACGATCTGGATGCCGGTTCTGCAAATATACGGAGGGTCCATGACGCCGACGCTGAACGAAGGAGATATTGTTGTTTCGGTGAAAGGCTCGGATTTTGAACCGGGGGATCTGGTGGCCTTTTATCTGGGGAACAAAATCCTGGTAAAGCGCTGCATTGCCGGGCCCGGTCAGTGGGTGGATATCGATGAAAGCGGAAACGTCTATGTGGACGGCAAACTGCTGGAGGAGCCCTATCTGACGGAGAAATCCCTTGGCGGCAGCAATATTGAGCTTCCCTATCAGGTGCCGGATAATCGGTACTTCTGTATGGGAGACCATCGATCCACCTCTGTGGATTCCCGGCATACGGAGATCGGCTGTGTGTCGGAGGAACAGATTGTCGGAAAAATTGTATTCCGGGTTTTCCCCTTTCGCGAATTCGGAAAACTGAAATAGGATGGAGGGAGTTGTCGGATGGATAAATTGCTCCTGCAGGATGCTGAGCCATATGCCAGTGCCCATAGGCGCAAGCGGCGTTGGTATCAGGTTATGACCTGCCTGGCGGCAGCGGTTGTGTTCTGCACGACCTATGCTCTGATCCTGCCAGCCATTACGCTGGAAAAGCAGTGCGAAATTCCGGAGCACACACATACAGAGGCCTGCTATACCTCAGAGCAGGGAGAACTGATCTGCACCCAGTCCACAGAGCCTCAGCATACCCATACCGAAGAATGCTATCAGGAAACCCAGGATCTGGTGTGCGGTATGTCGGAAAGCACCGGCCATACACACGGAGCAGAATGCTATGACCAGGAGGGCAATCTGATCTGCGGTCAGGAGGAGTCTGAGGGGCATGTCCATGGGGAGGCGTGCTGCGGAGTATCCCGGCAGCTGATCTGCGGTCAGACAGAAGAACCGGCCCATCAGCACACGGAGGCGTGTTATTCCTGGAATCAGGTTCTGACCTGCGGGATGGAGGAGCATACCCACAGCGAGGCTTGCACCGCCACCGAGCCGGAGAAGGCGGTATTCTGCGGGAAAGAATCCCATACCCATGGGGAAAGCTGCCGGGACGAACAGGGAGAACTGACCTGCGGGATGGAGGAGCATACCCACAGCGAGGCTTGCACCGCCACCGAGCCGGAGAAAGCGGTATTCTGCGGGAAAGAGCCCCATACCCACGGGGAAGACTGCCGGGATGAGCAGGGAGAACTGACCTGCACCCTGGAGGAGCATACCCACAGCCTGGCCTGTTACGCAGACCCTACAGCGGATGTGGAGACGGCGGAAATCTGGGAGCAGACCTTTGGGGATGTGACCCTGACCGGGGACTGGCGGCTGGATGCCCTGGCCATTGCCAGAAGCCAGCTGGGCTATGCCGAGAGTACAAGAAACTATGCCGTGGCAGAAGACGGGCAGACCCGCATGGGCTATACCCGCTACGGCGCCTGGAAGGGCGATCCCTACGGCGACTGGAACGCCCTGTTTGCGGCCTTCTGCCTGCACTACGGGGGCGCAGAGAATATCCCCACGGACAAAGACTGCGGCAGCTGGGCCGCGGCGCTGGCAGATGCGTTTTTACCGGCCCAGTCCCATGAGGCGGCTCCCGGAGAACTGGTGTTCTTTGACCGGGACGGAGACGGCACTGCGGACTGGGTGGCCATTGTGGCAGAGGTCACGGCAGGAGAGGAGGGCGCGCCCTCCGGCATCACCGTCATTGCGGGAGATGCCGATGGTGCCGTTCAGCAGCGCTCCTACGCTCTAGAGGATCCCACGATCCTCGGCTACTATGGCAGCCTGCCGGAGCAAGCGAAGACATTCACCCTGACGGCCCAGACCGAATCCGGCATCACCGTGACCGTTACCGGCGACAGCGCCTCCCTGCCCTTCCCGGTCAGTGAGATCACGCTGACTGCGGCAGAGGTGGCGGAGGAACAGGGCAAGGCCATCCGGGAGCAGCTTCCGGCGGAGGAAGACACCGAGCCGGAGCAGCGCTTCCTGCTGGACATTGCCCTGTGGCACGGCGAGGAGGAGATCGAGCCGGTAGGCCCCGTCACCGTGACCTTCAGCGGCCTGGATACCCAGGGGCTTTATCCCAAGGTCTACCATATTGATACGGAGGCCCAGGAAGTCACCGACATGGAGGCGGAGAAAACCGAAACCGGCGACGTGGCTATGGTTACGGAGCATTTCTCTACATATGCGATTTCGCTTGTGGCCGCCAGAGACCTATCGGGTACGATCCTGGCAGATACTTTCCAAGCCGGTGGTGAGTATACACTGGCCGGTGATGTTCAGACGGCCGAGAATATTGGCCAGGTGACCATTACAAAGGACACCACCATTGACTTGAATGGGCATACCCTGACCATCAGCAAGGACCATCAGTGCTTTGTCGTGCAATACGGTGCAAAGCTCACCATTATGGACTCGCAAGCCCCTTCGGAGGAGACCGTGGACCTGGGCGGCAGCAACCCTTACGGCAATACGGCAAGCCTGAGTGAAGACGGTTCTACCCTGACCTATTACATCACAGAATCCACGGCCAATGGCACCGGTACCACGGAAACCCTGATAAAGCATAAAGTCCCCCTCGCCAACGCAGGAAAGATCCTGTGTAAGGAGGGTTCTGATCAGGTAATCAAGGTTGAGAACGGCGGTACATTGGAACTAAAGAGCGGTGTACTCCAAGGCACCGGCGTCAGACATATTGTCTATGTGGAGGACGGTACGCTGAACGTAAGTGGCGGCTATATTGTGGGCGGCGGCAGTGACGACATGCCCGGCGGCGGTATCTACGTCGGCAGCGGTGCGGTGAAAGGTACGGTGAATATCCAGGGCGGTGTTGTTGCGGCCAACTGTGGCAATTTCGGCGGCGGTATCTACGTCGTAGGCGGAGAGCTGACCATCTCCGGCGGTGCGGTGACGGGCAATACGGTCTTCAATGGACACGACGACGATGGCGGCGGTATCTATGTCAACAGCGGCACGCTGAAACTGTCCGGCAACGGTTATGTGACCAACAACTCTAAGAGTTGTGATTGTACAGATTGCCCGGTCGATACGAACAACACCCACGGCGGCGGCGGTATTGCTCTGGCGAACGGTTCTACCATGGAGATGTCCGGCGGCTATGTGACCGGCAACTTTTCCAGTCTGGCAGGGGGCGGCATTTATGCGGGCTACTATGCAGGGGATGGTGGAGTCAATTTTAAGATGACCGGCGGCACCATTGCCGCTAACTGCGCCCAATATGGCGAGGGCGGCGGCCTTCGTATCGGCGGCGGTAACAACGGCGGTACCAACGGCGTGATTCGAACAGAGGGAAAAGTATATATTACCAATAACAAAACGCTTACCACGGACGACTGGGGCGGCGGCGGTATTTTCGTGCAGGAAGGTGGCCATCTGTCAGTCATGGATGCGCTGATCACGAACAATAAAGCGGGCGGCTTTGGCGGCGGTGTGGGTGCCTGCCCTACGGGCAAGACCCTGATCGTCAATGAAGACGGTGCGGCCATTTACGGGAACACGGCTAAAGGCGAACAAATGTCTGACGGCGGCAACGGCAAAGAGTATGATACCACTGTGGCGAAAGCAAGCACGGTCTTTATGCAAAACGGCTACACGGATTACTTCTGTGTCCGCAAAAAAGAGGGTGCAAACGACCCGATTTCTCTTGTCACCGGCCTGATGGCTGGCGGCGGCGCGGCGAACTGGAAAGGAAGCTGTGACGAAAAGGTTGTCAGTATCGGCAAGACCGGCTATGCGGCTGCAAAGTATCTGTTCGGATTGGTGGCTGCCCCTGATGATTCCGCTAAGGATCGCGCAGTCGCTGCCGCAAAGGTCATGATCACCGGCAACTATTCCGGCGTCCACGGCGGCGGCATTATGACCAACGGCGGCCTGATTCTGGGTAACCCGGGTGAAACCAAAGTGGTAACGGCCACGCCGGAACTGGACATTACCGGTACCAAGGCTCTGCGCAAGGACGGCGAACGGCAGGAGGGGCTGAAGGGCTTCCAGTTCCGGTTCCAGCTGAAAGACAGCGATGGCAAGGTTGTCGGAGAGGCAACAGCCGATGATACCACCGGTGAATTTACGTTTCAAGACATAGAGTTTTCTCAGGTCGGAGTCTATACCTACACGCTTAGCGAGGTCAAGGGTGACCGTGCGGATGTCACCTATGATACGACGGTACATACGATTCAGGTGACAATTAAGGAGAGAACCATTTCCCTTTTGGATGTGAAGTTCACAAGCTACTATGTGGAGTCTGTTTCTGTCGATGGCAAAGAAGTCGGCGGTTCCTCCGGCTCTGGGGGGGATTCCCAGACGGGGACGTTCAGGGTTCGCTTTAAGAAGGAGGAAGGCTGGGAAAACCTGCACATGCACGTATGGGCCGATCCGAATAATCCGCTTACACAATGGCCGGGAATACAGATGAACAAGGATGATACGGACGGCTCTTACTATTACGACCTTCCTGTTACCGGAAGGGGTATATACAATTATGTTTTCAACATTGGTTCTGATGCGAAGAAAACAAAGGATATTACAAATGTCCCCTATGCACCGGGAAAAGAAGCTCTGTTCGACGCTGACGGTAATGTCCTGTCGAACACCGCCGCCGACACCGGCTCCACGGAGACCGGGGACGCGGTTGGGCATGGGAGCAACTCGGACGGGTCTTACACCCTGACCATCCCGGGAGACGCCTTTACAAACACCATGACGACCCAGCTGAATCTGCAAATCACGAAGACGGACAGCGTGGACGCTTCGAAGCTGCTGGAAGGCGCAAAGTTCACCCTGAAAGAACAGGGGCAAGAGACCTCCGTGAAGGTCACCACCGATGAAAACGGCATTGCGACCTTTACCGGCATCCGGCGGGGAGCGACTTACGAACTCCGTGAGACAGAGGCACCCTCCAATTACATGACGGCAGGCCCCTGGATTCTGGTGGTCGGGAGCGAGGACGCGACGCTTTACCCGGCCACGGAGAACCCGGACGGAACGCTGACACAAACCGGGGAAACCGGAACGCCCCTGACCGTCAGCGGCACCGACCCGAAGGTGCTTTCGGTCACCGTCCGCGACATTTCCTGGGGCTACGAACTGCCCGACACCGGCGGGGCCGGGACAACCTCTTATACCGCAGGCGGCCTGGCGCTGATCTTCGGCGCGGCGACCCTGATGTATATCCATTGCAAGCGCCGAAAGGAGGATGAAGCATCTTCCTGATACGCGAAAAACCACCATTCAAATTCAAAATGATGATGAAAGAAGGAGCACGAAACATGAAGCACGCAAGAAAACTGACCAGCCTCCTGCTGGCCCTGGTCATGGTCTTCGCCCTGGCCGTCACAGCCTTTGCCCAAGATGTAACAGTTACGGGTGGCACAGGCTCCATTACCATTTCCAACGCCGCAAAGGGCGAAACCTACACCATCTACAAACTGTTTGACGCGACCGTGAACGCGGACGGCAGCAGTATCGCTTACACCGGCGAAATTCCCGAAAGCCTGAAGACTTATTTCACCGCGGATACAAATGGCTATATCAGCGCTACTCCGGAGGCCAAAGAAGGGGAGAATATGAGTGAGGGGCTGAAGACTGCCCTGAAAGCTTGGACGGCAACTGCAACAGCTACTGCAACGGCCGAAAGTGACGGCTCAGCCCTGAACTTTAACGGACTAGCCTATGGCTATTATGTTGTGACCACTACTCAGGGTAATCAGGTTATCAGCGTTGATTCAACAATGCCAGATGTTACCATTGTTGACAAGAATAGTTCTGCACCTAAAGACTTGACTAAAACAGCCTCTGAGGATGATGTCTACATTGGAGACACGGTCACCTATACCGTTCGTTTCAAGACCTCCAATTATTATGGCGCTGGTAAGGATGCAAAGGAAATCGTTTTCTATAACATCGAGGATACCCTGCCCGACTTCCTGTCCGATGTGAAGGTCACCAGCATCATTGTAGACAATGATGGCAACGACACGACCACCGATGACCGGGCTGATGTCACTGACCAGTTTGCTAAAAAGAAGATCGTCATTGACTGGTATGACGAGGCCAATAGCAAGTTCCTGTATAACAATGGTGCTACCGTCACCATCACCTACACCGCTAAAGTAACTGAAAAAGCCGCCATTGATGGCAATGGCAACACCAACAAGGTCACTGTAACGTGGACTACTAAGAACGGCACTGTGCCTGGGCCCGGCGAGCTGAAACAAGAGGAAACCATCTACACCTATGCCATTGCGTTGAAGAAGGTCGACAATAAGGGCAAGGCCCTGCCCGGCGCTGTGTTCGAGTTCCCGTTCTATGTGAAGTCTGCTGCTGACGCCACCGACGGCGCTTACATCTATGCCGGTACCAACCCTGGCGAAGGTCTTACGAACCAGATCACCACACCTGACAGCGGCGTGATCGTTGTGAAGGGTGTTAAATCCGGTGACTATGAAATTACGGAGGTCACAGCTCCTGCCGGCTATAACAAGCTGACTGCCCCTGTCATTGTTAAAGCTGTCCAGACCGGTAGCACCTCCACGCATACCACCGTGTATCTGGACGAAAACGGCAATATCACTAATACGGAAACTGATAAAACAACTAAGGTTAATGTCGATATTGATACCATCGCCGCAACCGCCGTTGTTGTTGTCAACAAGGCCGGTACCGAGCTGCCCTCCACCGGTGGCATGGGCACCACCATCTTCTATGTACTGGGCGCTGTCCTGGTCGTTGGGGCCGGGGTGCTGCTGGTCACCAAGAAGCGCATGAGCCAGAGCGAGATCTAACCGGGGCACTGCCGCGGATCCGTTCTGCGATACCCTCAAAACCCGTGCCGGGGAGCGTTCCTCCCCGGCACGCAGCCACAAGGAGAACCCTGTATGCGAAAACATCTGTCAACCATTGTTTTGCTTTTCATATTGCTGATAGGGCTGTCCTTGTTGCTGTACCCCACCGTCAGTGACTACTGGAACGCACTCCACCAGACCAAGGCCATTACCACCTACGCCGAAAACGTGGCCGCTCTCGACAACGCCAGCTATGATGCCATCTGGGACGCCGCCAGGGCCTATAACCGGAACCTGCTCAACCGCAGCAACAGCTTCCTCCTCTCCCAGGAGCAGAAGGCCGAATACGAAAGCCTGCTGGACATCTCCGGTCAGGGGATCATGGGCTATATCGAGATTCCCGAAATTGACGTGAGCCTTCCCATTTACCACGGCACGGAGGACACCGTTTTGCAGGTGGCCGTGGGCCATCTGGAATGGACCAGCCTGCCGGTGGGCGGGGAGAGCACCCACTGCGTCCTCTCCGGCCACCGGGGTCTGCCCAGCGCCAAGCTGTTCACCAACCTGGACAAGCTCCGGGAGGGGAACATCTTTCTCCTGCGGGTGCTGGATGAGATCCTGACCTATGAGGTGGATCAGATCCTCATCGTAGAGCCCCAGGATACCGCCGCACTGGAAATTGTAGAAGGCCAGGACTACTGCACCCTGGTGACCTGCACCCCCTACGGCATCAATACCCACCGGCTGCTGGTTCGCGGACACCGCATCGACAATATCGAGGAAGTCAAAACCGTGCGGGTCACTGCCGATGCCGTCCAGATAGAGCCTATGCTGGTGGCCCCCATCGTCGCCATTCCCATATTGCTTGTGCTGCTTTTGCTGCTGCTGCTGCCCCGGCGCAGAAAGAAATAGGAGGTTTGTGATGAAAAAACATCTGAAAAGTCTGCTTGCGCTGCTGCTCCTGGCCTGTCTGCCCCTGTCTGCCGCCGCCCACCCGGTGCCCGATGAACAAAAAGACGGCCATTGCAGCATCACTGTGACCATGACCTATCAGGGAAAAGCCCTCCCAGGGGGCACTCTGGCCCTTTACAAAGTGGGGGATGTGGCAGAGGAAGACGGCAACTATTCCTTTGTCCCCGTAGAGGCCATCCGGGAAGACATGCCTCAGTTTGGAGACATCCAGTCCCCGGAACTGGCAGGGGAGCTTCTCAAGCTGGAAAGCAAGCTGACCCCGGTGACTGCCCTCCCCCAGAAGGTGGGGGAAGACGGCAAAGTGACCTTTTCTTCCCTGCCCTTTGGCCTGTATCTGGCGGTGCAGAAAACCGCCCCTGCCGGGTACGGCAAAACAGAGCCTTTTCTTGTGAGCCTTCCCTACCTCTATGAGGGGGAATACCAATACGACGTGGCCAGTCAGCCGAAAACCGACCTGGAACGGGAGGTGCCCACCAAGCCCACCAGCCCTGCAACGAACCCCACCTTCCCCGGCGGCAAGAAGCTGCCCCAGACCGGCCAGCTGTGGTGGCCGGTGCCGGTGCTGGCCTGCGGCGGGCTGGGCTGCATTGTGGTGGGGCTGTTCCGCCGCAGGAGGGCCGGGGATGAAGACTGACCCAGGAAGAATTTGGATCAATACAGGGCTGCTGCTGCTGACAGCGGCCCTGTTCCTATGGGCCTATAACGGCCAGGAGTCCCGCAGAGCCGGAGACGCTGCCCAGCAGGTCATCACAGAGCTGACCCAGTCCTTGCCCCAGCAGCCCCCAACGGAGGCCGGGGTTGACCCGGAGCGCTCAGATGCCCCGGCGGTAAAGCTGCCGGAATACCTGCTGGATGCCCAGCGGGAGATGCCGGAAAAAACCGTGAACGGCCGGGACTATATTGGCGTACTGAGCATCCCATCTCTGAATTTGGAATTGCCGGTGCTGAGCCAGTGGAGCTACCCCAATCTCAAAGTGGCCCCCTGCCGCTATTCCGGCTCCCTATACCAGAATGATCTCATCATCTGCGCCCACAACTACGCTTCCCATTTCGGCAGGCTCAAAACCCTCCAACCCGGGGACACCCTGCTCTTTACGGATATGGACGACCAGGTGGTCTCCTTTCAAATGGTAGAGCAGGAGATCCTGGAACCAGACGACGAAGAAGCCATGACCACCGGCGACTGGGATCTGACCCTGTTCACCTGCACCCCCGGCGGCCAGACCCGCGTCACCGTCCGCTTCCAGCGGGCAGACCCGGGCCACAGCCAGGAGTGAGACATACCGAAATGCCCAATTGGCAGAAAATGAAACAGGCAAGGGCGGTTTCTTTTTGCAAATTTTTTCCCGAAGCTATCTCAAAAAAGTCTGCTGTTTTTCCATTCTCCCCCACCTTTCCCTCAAAAATCCACACATTTCCCGCCCGTTTCGGCGCAACCTATGACTGCGGACAAAAGCCGCAAAAAGAAACGGAAAAGGAGAGATTTACGATGGCAAGCAAGAACAGCAACCAGATCAACGTTCCCCAGGCCCGGGAGGCTATGGACAAGTTCAAGATGCAGGCAGCCCAGGAAATGGGCGTCAACCTGAAGCAGGGCTACAATGGCGACCTCACCTCCCGCGAGGCCGGCTCTGTGGGCGGGCCCAGGCCTAAGAAGATGTGGCCCGTACGAAGTGCGAAGTATGATCGGCAGAACCGTATTGCAATGGGTCATGTGCAGACCGTACAGTACATAGCCGCTATCACAGTTTAATGCAGAGGTATATACAAAAAACACCCCATCTTTTGAGATGGGGTGTAGTTCTGCATACTAGAATCTTACCTTATTGTTTTATTCCTTACCCAGATAAGTGTCGTCCTTTGCAAGCTTAGCAACGATGCCACTGAGTGCCAGAACTGCCAGCAGGTTGGGAATGACCATCAGGCCGTTGAACATGTCGGACATATCCCAAACCAGGGTCACCTTCTGGAAAGAACCAACAACGATAAACACCAGAGCGATGACACCATAGAGGAAAGTAGCCTTCTTGCTGCCCTTGAATAAAGCATTGACGTTGCTTTCACCGAAGAAATACCAGCCGACGATGGTGGAGAAGGCGAAGAACAGCAGGCAGATGGCAACGAAAGCGTTGCCGAAGGAACCGAAGGAGTTATTAAAGGCAGCCTGAGCCAGAGCGGTAGCGGTGAGCATCTGGCCGTCAGCACCGGTGGTACCCAGCATGCCGGAGGTCAGGATCACCAGTGCGGTCAGAGTCAGCACGATGAAGGTATCAATGAAAACACCGACCATCGCTACAGCACCCTGATCCTGGGGCTTTTCTACCTTAGCCATAGCATGGGCATGGGGCGTAGAGCCCATACCGGCTTCGTTGGAGAACAGGCCGCGGGCAACACCGAAGCGGACAGCTTCCTTAATGCTGATGCCGATAGCGCCACCCATGACAGCCTGGGGAGTAAAAGCACCCACGAAGATGGACTGCAGAGCAGGCAGGATATTCTGGGCATTCATACCGATGGCGATGAGTGCGCCGCAAATGTAGAAGATGGCCATGATGGGAACCAGCTTCTCAGTGATGGCAGCGATGCGCTTGACACCGCCCAGGAAAATGAATGCGGAAACAGCTGCCACAACGATACCCGCAGCAATCTTGGGAACACCGAAAGCGGTGTAGAAGGCATCACCGATGGAGTTGGACTGGACCATGTTGCCCATGAAGCCCAGAGCCAGAATGATGGCAACAGCGAAGAAGCCAGCCATAAAAGTGCCCAGCTTGCCCTTGAAGGCAGCCTTAATGTAATAGATGGGACCGCCGGAGACAGCACCGTCTTCACTTACTTCCTTATACTTCTGTGCCAGAACAGCCTCACCGTAGATGGTGGCCATGCCGAAGAAGGCAGAGACCCACATCCAGAACACAGCACCGGGACCACCGGAGACCAGAGCGGAGGCGCAGCCAGCGATATTGCCGGTACCAACCTGGGCCGCAATGGCAGTTGCCAATGCCTGGAAGGAGCTCATGCCGTCCTTACCGGCCTCCTTACCCTTGAGGCTGATATTGCCGAAGACCAGACGCATACCCTCACCAAACTTGCGAACCTGGACAAAGCCGGTACGGATGGTGAAGTAGATGCCGCTGCCCAGCAGCAGGAACAGCAGAACCAGATACTTGTTCCACAGAACATCGTTGACCGCTGCCACGATGTTTGTCAGAATTGCTTCCATTTTTGTTTTACCTCTTTTATTTCATTTTGGCAAATAAAAAACGCCGCAAGCAAAATGCTCCGGCGAGAAAATGGGCGCGAACTGGTCAGGTTCGTATTGTCCCACTCTGTCCTTTTACCTGAGAGATTCAGCAGCTTCCGCTGCCTTGCACCTTCGGTACCCGTTTTCCGGGATTCTCCAGAGCCACATCCATTCTTAGTCGTTACCTGAATTCAGGTGCCAGAGAGTGTTACTCCGTGGGCAGGCAAATACCTTTTCCTAAGAACTTCCTTTGTCGTTTTTTAGTTACTAGGAGATAGTAATACATTTTCTGGTAATTGTCAATGTGCTATTTACAGGCTGTTCAAAAATTGGTATCAATTTATGATTTATGCCATCGCGGTTGTATACATTTTGTTGAATTATCACATAGCAAAACCACCTGCTTGAGCTGATAAAAGCTCTGGTAGGTGGTTTTGTTATCATCGATTCTCTTCCCGGTAAGCTTTTGGTGTCAGCTTATCTCTATCTGCCAACGCGTTCATCTGTTCTTCAAAGTCCAGATCCAACCGCATAGAAATGCGCTTCCACTTATAGTGGTCATCCAATACCTCTTGCCCAACAATCGCAGCGGCCATTGCCGTAATGCGCTGCTGACCGTCAATAAGAACCTTTTTGCCGGAGGACTTTGTTCCGTCTTTCAGCTTAACATCCGGGTTTTGCCATACAATGATATATCCCACCGGAAATCCCTTATACAAAGAATCAACCAAGTCTCTGACTTTAGAGCTATCCCAAACAAAAGGACGCTGCATCTCCGGGATTGCAATGCTTCCGGATTTTATATTTGAAAGCAGTGTCTCAACTGTATAGTTATTAACGCTATAACGTGCCATATATTGCCCCTCACTTCAATCGATATCTTTTTCCCACACCTCTGCCGATGATCTCAATCAATTCATTCTCGTTCATCTGACAAATCTGTTCTGGAGATACACCACACCCTGTTATAGCTTGATTATGCTCCTATCTTCATGTATTTCAATAGACTCGAGTGAAAATTCACTTTTCTTTCACCTCATGGTATGAAAAATCACTCCTCTTCCGTTCAATGGGGGGCCATCTCAAAAAATCTGCTGTTTTTCCATTCTCCCCCACCTTTCCCTCAAAAATCCACACATTTCCCGCCCGTTTCGGCGCAACCTATGACTGCGGACAAAAGCCGCAAAAAGAAACGGAAAAGGAGAGATTTACGATGGCAAGCAAGAACAGCAACCAGATCAACGTTCCCCAGGCCCGGGAGGCTATGGACAAGTTCAAGATGCAGGCAGCCCAGGAAATGGGCGTCAACCTGAAGCAGGGCTACAATGGCGACCTCACCTCCCGCGAGGCCGGCTCTGTGGGCGGACAGATGGTCAAGAAGATGTGTCCCGTACGAAGTGTGAGTTTTGCGAGGGATAGCCGGGTTGCGGCTGGACATAGGGTGGAGATTCGGTACATGGCGCAGCTGACAATATAACTCTGTTCGTTCTGCGCTAAAATGGTCCCTGCTGGTAATCTCATCACACAGCAGGGGCCATTTTAGGCTTTATTCCACTAGTATCTTTCGTTGTTTATCAACCGTCTCACGGCTTTCCGAACACATCGTTATTTCTTGATATATCTCGTTCTTCTGCCGCTGCCATCCTGGTAGAGCAGTCCGTCAGCAACCATCCGCTTCAGAATACGATTGGCGGTTGCCTGACTGACACCCAAAAGCGTGTCAACATCACTGCGGACGATATAGCCATGTAATTCGGCAAAAGTCAAAATCCGTTCCTCATTGCTTTTGGGCCTGTCAGGCATATTTTCTTCTTTTGCGGATGCATTTCGATTGGGAAGTGTAATTCTGAACGCATTGCTGGTTACTTCAAATTTAGGCTCCAAGCCGCTTCTGGCGTATGCCTTGATAATTTTGGGCAGGCCCGTACCGTAAGCTTCGATCAGCTTTAGATGATAGAACACCGCAGCCAGCTTCGGATTTCTGCAAACGGAAAGTCCCAGTAGAATATCCTCAAGAGCGATCCCCCATGGCAGTCCGCCTACAGATACGAATTCTATACGGTCATCATATACGCTGATCAGCGTACTGGCGCTGAAAGAATAATCCCTGTGAACAAGCACATTCAGCAGGGCTTCACGCAGGGCTTCCTCAGGATAGTCACGAACGTCATTGCGGTATAATCCTTCAAAAGTTGCACGTGTCTGATTCCTTAAATCGAGATAAGCATACATTTCCTCCATTTGCTGGAACAACGACCCGCCAAATTCCCGTCTGTCCTGGAAATTACTCTTATCCGTTCCGGAAAATGTAGCCGCCTTTATGGTGCTGGTACATTGATCGGACAAAAGCATGGCAACATTGGAATAGATACCATCATTGGATACCAAGCCCAATATCCGCATTCTGATTTCATCAAACGGAACATTCCTCTTTGCAAACTGTGCGGCTGCACTTCTAAATGTAAGATTCTGCTCCAATGACCTCATATTTTCAAAGCAATCTCCGTCCGTTTCCTTAATCATTTTTCGGATAGCAGTATCGGTAGCGGGGTCTGTGGATGTACCATTACGAACATATACACCGCTGGGCTTGAGGCCCTTACTGCCAAGATAGTACGGGCGGTCAGTGCCTTTTTGTACTGTTACAGCGACGATCTGCTTTCCGCCTGCTTCCAGCGCTTCATATCGGGCTTAATGGAGTCCCGAACCATATTATTTATTTGTAATATTACACGGCCGGCGTTTTCAATGCCTAAAATCTGCCCATCATCTTGAACGCCGATATAGATCGTGCCGCCTTCTTTATTTGCAAAGGCGATAACTTCCTTGCAGATATCACTAACTACCTCTGATTTGAGTTCAACAAATTCACTTTCCCTAAAAATCATATTGCACCTCCAATCCAGCTTATCATCATTGCAATCATTCTTGTCATTCTTGTCAATGTTTAATCACAATGTGAAAAGAAAATATTGAGTACTGCTGATGTGCTCTCATTCGCTAAAATTCTATGAAAACTTAGAAATAAAGCCCCATGGTGGATTCTGATGAACTGCACCCCATTTGTTAGACAGTATGATATACTATCTAACAAGTGGGGTGTTTTGCTATGCCAAAGGGAGTA
>ENA-ORCP01002248-ORCP01002248.1-human-gut-metagenome-genome-assembly--contig:-NODE-2248-length-15655-cov-9.540570_pt1 | contig 15655 bp, 14 predicted proteins | sample MGYA00242990_ERZ507991 | MGnify/ENA primary metagenome ERZ507991 (study PRJEB26167, sample SAMN06115496) | human gut metagenome | host: Homo sapiens | place: China:Henan | collected 2015-05-07... | reverse complement strand
GCACTTGTAAGCCATCAACGAGCCACCAGCCGCAAGTGCAGGGCGGAAAGCATCCGCGCCCTTGCGCCTGATAAAAAATGGAACTTTGATTTTCTTGCCCGGCTTTGCTGCGGTGGGACGATCAAAGGAGCGTGCGTTTGAACAAAAAGAAAAAGTCCACAAACACTTCCCCCTATCCCGATGAAGCCATCGAACGTCTGGCACGGGCATTCTACCCGGCCATCCTTGCCTGCTGGAACAGTGAGGAAGGTCAGCGGGAGTTTGCCGCGTGGCAGGCGGAACAGGCTCATATCTCTGGCAAAGAAAAACAGGAAGTTCCCGCTGGGGAACTCCCTGCCTTACTTATCGTGTGTGGATTTTTGCAGGGTGCGTCCGGGTGGGCGCACCCTGTTTTTTGTTTGTGCTTATTTCTTCAGAATCCGCATTGCGTTCAGAACAGCGATGATCGTGACACCCACATCACCGAACACGGCTTCCCACATACCGGCCATGCCGAGTGCGCCCAGAACAAGGAACACGCTCTTGATTCCAAGAGCAATCACGATGTTCTGCATCACGATTCGCTTCGTGGCCTTTGCAACATCAATGGCTTCCACAAGTTTCGACGGTTCATCTGTCATCAGGACAACATCCGCAGCTTCGATCGCGGCATCCGAACCCAGTCCGCCCATGGCTATGCCGACATCTGCACGGGCAAGGACGGGGGCATCGTTGATGCCATCGCCCACAAAGGCGAGCTTGCTGCCCTGCCGTTTCTGCTTATCCAGCATTTCCAGCTTTTCGACCTTCTGGTCGGGCAAGAGCTGTGCATAATACGCATCCAGACCAAGTTCGTCTGCCACCGACTTGCCGATTCGCTCATCATCGCCGGTGAGCATAACAGTTTTTTCCACGCCGATTTTTTTCAGCTCTGCGATTGCGCGGTTGCTGTCCGGTTTCACCTCATCTGCAATCAGGATACAGCCTACATAGCTGCCATCCGCTGCTACATAGACCTTTGTTCCGGCTGCATCGCAAGCAGAATAGGCAATCTTTTCAGATTCCATCAGCTTACTATTGCCAGCCAGCACCTTCTTTCCCTGCACCATAACACTGATGCCATGTCCAGAGATTTCCTCAAAGCCAGAGAACTGCTTCTGGTCGATCGACTTTCCATAAGCTGCAAGAATCGACTTTGCAATCGGGTGGTTGGAATAACTCTCTGCCTGTGCAGCATACTCCAATACCTGCTCTTTCTGGTATCCGGCTGCCGGAATGATATTTGCGACCTCAAAAACACCTTTTGTCAAGGTGCCGGTCTTATCAAAGACCACCACGCTCACTTTGTTCAGTGCCTCCAGATAGTTGCTGCCCTTTACCAGCACACCGCGCTTGGATGCAGCACCGATACCACCGAAGAAGGTCAGGGGAATGGAAATGACCAATGCACACGGGCAGGAAACGATCAGGAACACAAAACCTCTGCGCAGCCACTCAGACCAGCCGCCACCAAGGACGAGCGGCGGAATGATCGCCAACACAGCCGCCATTCCAACAACGACCGGCGTATAGTATCGTGCAAAGGTCGTGATGAAGTTCTCGGTAGGAGCTTTTCTTGCGGAGGCATTCTCCACAAGGTCAATGATCTTCGACACTGTGGATTCCCCGAAGCTCTTTGTGACTTTCAGCGTCAGCAAACCGCTCTGGTTGATGCAGCCGGACAGGGCTTCATCGCCTTTGCGGATGCTTCTCGGCACAGATTCGCCGGTCAGTGCCTTGGTGTCCAGCATGGATTCGCCATCCACAACGATGCCATCCAGCGGGATTTTTTCACCGGGTTTTACCACGATGATCTCGCCCACCGCAACGCTTTCCGGAGAAACGACCTGCAATACGCCATTCCGCTTGACGGTCGCCGAATCCGGACGGATGTCCATAAGGTCAGAGATGGACTTTCTGGAACGCTTTACCGCCAGCGACTGGAAAAACTCTCCGACCTGATAGAACAGCATGACTGCAACGGCTTCCGGGTATTCCCCGATGGCAAATGCGCCGATTGTGGAAACACTCATCAGGAAATGCTCGTCAAATACCTGTCCTCTGGTGATGTTTTTCACTGCTTGCCACACGACATCCCAACCAAGGATCACATACGCCACGATCAGAAATGCCAGTTCTGCTGGAGTCGGCAGCTTTGCGAACACGGTCAATGCCATACCGATTGCATAGACCGCAGCACCCACGGCAAGACGTATCGTGCGCTTCTTGTCCTCATCGTTATAGACCGCCGCTTTTTCTTCTTTTTTGACAGGTGCAGTGGCTTCCGGCTGCTTTTCCGACACCTCAACGTCCGGCTCGTGGCTGTGAACAATCGTGGTAACGGTATCCAGCAGGGAAGCAGCCACCGAGGTTCCTGCCTGAACGGTCAGCGTCTGGTTCATCAGATTCACGGTCGAAGAAGTCACGCCGTCCAGTTCACCGACTTCCTTCTCGATTTTTGCAGAGCAGTTCGGGCAGTCCAGACCTTTCAGGAGATAGACCTTCGTCACAGCAGGTTCAGTCTTTTCTGAAACTTCAACATCCGGCTCGTGGCTGTGAACGATCATTTCGACCTGTTCCGCCAATGTTGCATCCGCAGACTTTTCTGACTGAACGGTCAGTGTCTGCTGCATTAAATTCACGACCGAGGATTCCACTCCCGGCAATGCTCCGACCTCTTTTTCTATCTTGGCGGAACAATTCGGGCAATCCAGACCTTTCAGGATGAATACTCTTTTCATTTTGACCTCCACCGCATTTTCTTAATTGTTCAATCGTTCAACTTAAAAGGTAAAAAGATAATCGCTTGCGCGATCATCCTCTTAAATGCTCAAATCCCTTGTCGATGATCTCCTTTACATGATCATCCGCCAGCGAATAATACACGATCTGGGCCTCTCTTCGGAATTTGACCAGTCCGGCAAGCCGGAGTGCTTTCAGCTGGTGAGAGACCGCCGATTTGGTGACGCCCAGCAGAACCGCAAGGTCGCATACACACATCTCGCTCTGTTCCAGAGCATGAAGGATCTGCACTCTTGTGCCATCTCCGAACAGCTTGAAAAGCGATGCAAGCTGGATATAATCGTCTTTCGGCTGCATTTTGCCTTTTACATCGTTCACGATGTCCTCATGGATCACATCGCAATTACAGGTGTATAAAGAATTTGACATCAGACGTTCTCCTCGTTTTGTAGTTGAACAACCGTTCAATCGTATTATATCTGCTTTTTCTCCGTTGTCAAGAGGAAAAGTTAGCATCTGCTTCCCGCGATTTGTCGTCTAACAGACCTTGACAGCCTCCTTATTTCGCATACAATATAGTTGAGTATTCATTCAACTGCTGCGTTCTGAGCAGAAGATTTTGTATTTGAACAACCATGCAATAAAAGAGGTCTATCTGTGAAACGAAAATTGATCACGCTGGTTCTGACATTGGGATTTCTTGCCGCGTTTGGCGTATTTATGCACTCACCGCCCTCTATTCTGGATGGGCTGACCGGTGCGACCCCGAAAGCGAAACGTGCCGCACAAATGGCCGCACCGCTGGAGGGTAACTATCTGTTCTGCATCAACCCTGAACTGGAATCGTTTTCTGATGCGGATTTCCGGAATGACCTGAAAGCATTTGTTTCCGGTGAGACAGAAGTCCTTTTCGATGCCGGACTGCCGCACATGACGCTTTCGGTCTGCAAAACAGACTATCCCTTGCTTCGCTATGCAACGGCTCTTTGTGAATGCCTGACCGCTGCCGGAGCAGATGTCACGTTGAAGCAGCACAGCGAAACCATGCTGCGTTCCCGTGCAATCAATGGGCGGTATCAACTGCTGCTGGTTTCAGAAAATATGCTTGATGCAACAGCATTGCCGGATGCAGACATCCTTCTGCTTTCCGCAGAAGAAATGGAGGACCCCTCATGCGAAAACTGAACACCATCCTCTCCGTTCTGCTGCTTTTCATCTGTCTGCTTCATGGGCTGATGGGCAGTTTTATGTTGCTGGGCATCAGTTCCGGGGCAGGAAAGTTTCTGGCATGGATCGGCGTTGGCATTCTGGCGGCGCACACCGTCCTTGGTCTTTTGCTGACCGCGCAGATATTCCGGGCTTCCCGTTACGGCGGAAAGCCCTACGGAAAGCAGAACGCTCTGTTCTGGGCAAGGCGTGCCAGTGGGCTTGCCATTTTGCTTATGCTCTTTTTCCATATTGGTGTGTTCGGCAAAGTGCAGAACGGCGTATACATTCTGTTTCCGTTCACAACGGTCCGGCTGCTGACGCAGCTTTTACTGGTCGCTTCGGTATTTGTGCATCTTCTGCTCAATCTCCGGCCTCTTCTGGTATCGCTGGGCATTGTCCGGGATAAGGAACAGCGCGGCGACCTCTATCTGATTCTTTCTGTACTGGTGCTGTTTGCTGCCGGTTCGATCATTCTATATTATATTGGGTGGAACAACGTATGAAACACACTTTGGTGATCGTGGGTGCAGGACTGGCAGGACTTTCCGCTGCTTTGACTGCTGTGAAAAACGGCTGGACGGTAAAGCTGGTGTCCTCCCTTGCCTCCGAGAGGGCGCAGTCTGTTATGGCAGAGGGTGGAATCAATGCAGCCTTGAATACCAAGGGAGAGGAGGACAGCCCGGAGCAGCATTATGCAGACACCCTGACCGCCGCCTGCGGACTTGCTGACCCGAATGCAGTCTGGGGGATGACGCAGGCTGCGCCCGAACTGGTGCACAGTCTGCACCGTCTGGGAGTACAGTTCAACGTGACAGATGACGATGAACTCGACCTGCGGAATTTTGGCGGACAGAAGAAAAAGCGGACGGCCTTTGCACAAAGCGATACGGGAAAGCAACTGATGACCGCTCTGATCGATGCTGTGCGCCGGGAAGAAAGCGCAGGAACGGTCGAACGCTTTCCTCACCATAAGTTCCGCACCCTGCTGTTTTCCGGGAACATCTGCGGCGGCTGCACAGTGCAGGACACCTATACCGGCGAACTGCTGCGGTTTGTATGCGATGCCGTCCTGATTGCCACAGGCGGGCCGCATGGCTTATTCGGTGATACGACCGGCTCTCTTGCCAATACCGGAGAAGTCACCGCAGAACTGTTCCGTCTGGGTGTTCCGATGGCAAATCTTGAAATGATCCAGTACCACCCCACCACGGTCGAACAGGGCGGAAAACGGATGCTTCTGAGTGAGGCAGCCCGTGGTGAGGGCGGGCGGCTGCTTGCATTGCGGAACGGGAAGCCGTGGTATTTCATGGAAGAAAAATATCCAGAACTCGGCAACCTGATGCCGCGTGACATCACCGCGCGGGAAGTCTGGACGGTCAGCCGTGATTATGAGGTGTTCCTCGACATGACAGAACTCCCCAAGGAAGTCATGGAACATAAACTTGCCGGACTGGTGGATGATTGTCAGACCTATCTGCACAAAGATATTCGCAAAGAACCCATTCCAATTTTGCCGGGTATCCATTACTTTATGGGCGGCATTCAGGTGGACGAGCGGCACCGCACTTCGATGCGGAATCTGTACGCTGCCGGTGAATGCTGCGCTCAGTACCACGGCGCAAACCGTCTGGGTGGAAATTCCCTTCTGGGTGCGATCTATGGAGGGCAGATCGCTGCGGAAACTGCCTGTCAGGAAGCAGCCGGCTCCCCCAATATGCCCTGTGCCGAAGAACCCCTTCTGCCCGATCTTTCCCCGGATGCTCAAATGCAGATGAATCGTATTCTGTTGAACGCACTCGGTGTCGTGCGGGATACGCAGACATTGGAAACGGGCGTTCAGGAAATCCGCAAGTTGTCCGGCACACTTCCGCTTCTGGGTCGTGCCATGCTGGAAAGCGCCCTTGCCCGAAAAGAAAGCCGGGGCGCGCACTGGCGGGCAGATTATCCACAACGCAATGATGCCGTTTACTGCAAAACTACCGTGGCACACTGGAACGGGCAGCATATCGCCATCAGCTTTAAATCCATCCCGGAAAGGCGGTATGATTTATGAACTACACCATCCGAATCAAACGGCAGGAAAACCCGCAGGCTTCTCCCTGCTGGCAGGAGTTTACCTTTGAGGGAAGTGCGGACACCTCGATTGCTTCGGTGTTGAACGAGCTGAATCACCGCAGCCCTCTGTGTGAAAAGAACGGAACGGTCGTTTCCCCCATTGCGTGGGAATGCGGCTGCATGATACGCAAGTGCGGTGCCTGTGCCATGCGGATCAATGGTCTGCCTCGTCTTGCCTGTTCCGTTTTTCTGCGTGACTGCAAGGGAAGCGTTGTTACTTTGGAGCCTTTGAGCAAATTCCCGCTGGTGAAAGATCTGGTCGTAGACCGTTCCGTGATCTTTGAAGCACTGAAACGGACAAAGCTGTGGCTGGAAGGAGATGCGTTCCAGACCAGCTATACGCACAGCCAGCGGTATCAATCTGCTAAGTGTCTGCTCTGCGGCTGCTGTCTGGAGGTCTGCCCGAACTTTGACCCGAACAGCGAATTTGCCGGAGCTGTTCTGCCCGTCAACGCTTACCGTATTCTGAACGAAGAACAGGATATTGCCCATCGGACAGAACTCGCAAATGCGTATCGTCAGCTTTATTTTGAAGGCTGCGGAAAATCTCTTGCGTGTCAGGACATCTGCCCAGCCGGAATCCCGGTCGAAGAACTGATGTCACGTTCCAATGCCGCAGCGGTCTGGAAGCGATAAAGTGTAAAAGGGTATGCGGTTTATAGCCGCATACCCTTTTATGCTTAATCTTCTAATCCGTGACTTCCCGCCACATTCTTCAGATACTCCTCTGGTTCGCCGTTCAGAATCAAGTCTGCATAGCCAAGCGGGTCATTGTAGATGAGATAATCTAACTCCGACCTCTGCGCCATGGTCACGTCCAATTCATCCTCGACCCCAGTGCAGTCAATGGAGATCATTCTCCCATCCCGGAGCAGCAGCTCCACGCAGCCGGTATCCATGTTGAAATGGCAGGCTCTTGCATCGTACTTCATGTTTGTGTCCTTTCTGCCTTACGGCACCTTTACAGTTGTGACTTTTGTTATACGGTTCTTCTGATAAGGTTTTGGACACACAGCCGTCGGGAAGGAGCCTTCATTTTGCTTTCCGAAGAAAACAAAAAATCCGAACCCTTCTCCTATCGAGAAAAGGTTCGGATTTTCATGGTTTGGTGCGGATAAGAGGACTTGAACCTCCACCGAGTTGCCCCGATTAGAACCTGAATCTAACGCGTCTGCCAATTCCGCCATATCCGCATATTCTGTTTTGTTCGTGAGCTGTGAAGCTCGGAACGATAGTTATTATACCAGATATCCAAGGAATGTCAAGCATTTTTTCAAAAAACTTTCCTTCTTTTTGTAAAACATCATACTTTCGCAAAAAAGTCCGCCGCAGGCCGGTTTTCCGGTTCTGCGGCGGGCACAGACTTTGCCGATTTTCTTTTTTGCCTGCTTTCATCCATACATCTTTTCACGCCCGGCCCCACACCAGCCACAGATAAAGGTAACCCGCCAGCACAGCAGCCAGCGTAAAGGGCACGCCGATGCGCAGGAAGTCCCGGGTGGAAACGGCTTCGCCGTTTTTGCGCAGGATGCCGATGGCGGCAATATTGGCCGATGCACCGATTGGGGTCAGATTGCCGCCCAGCGTTGCACCGGTGAGCAGCCCGAAGTAAAACACATATGGCTCCATTCCCGCGCCGTCGTTCATGAGGGCGGCGATACCCTGCACCACCGGCAGCATAGCGGCCACATAGGGGATGTTATCGATAAATGCCGACAGCACCACCGAGACTGCCACCAGCAGGGTAAACAGCCGGAAGGGATCCTCCCCTGCCGCCAGATGGAACAGCTGCGCGGCCGCATCGATGACCCCCGCCGCGCGGATGCCGTCGATGACAATAAACAACCCAAAGAGCAGCAGCAGAGTGTCCCAGTCCAGCTCCTTCACTATGCGGCCAAAAGGCCGGACACTGCCTGCCCGCAGGCAGGCCCGGACTGTGCCGAACAGACAAAGACTCATGCAGATCATTCCGCTGCGCAGGCCGTACAGCGTATGCAGCCAGCCCGCTTCCGGTTCCGGCAGGAAGGATGCCGCGATCAGCAGCCCCACCGTCAGCACCATCAGAGCGGCGGGCACATCGTCATCCACCTCAGTCTCTACCTTTGCTTCCACCGGCTGCGTTTCGTGCCGGAACAGCCACAGCAGCACCAACAGCGCTGCCAGCGCCCCCAGCTCCACACCCCAGAAAATGCCGGGGCGGCCCCGCATCCAGAAGAAATCGAAGAAATTCATCTCCGCAAAGCTTCCCAGCAGGATGCTCGTCGTGTCGCCCACCAGCGTGGCCGCGCCCTGCAGGTTGGAGGACACCGCGATGGCGATGAGCACCGGCACCGGCGAGATCTTCAGCTTGCGGGCAATGGCAAGCCCCACAGGTGCCACCATCAAAACAGTAGCCACATTGTCCACAAAGGCGCTGATGACCCCCGCAAACAACGCCAACATACACACCGCCCACCGGACGTCCGGCACCCGAACGATGAGCATCTCGGCCAGACGGGCAGGCATCCGGCTCTCAATGAACAGCGCCACCGTGCCCATCGTGCCCGCCATCATAAGCAGAACATTGTAATCCACCGCACCCAGTGCTTCCCAGAGCGAAAAGTCGTACACGCCCACTTCACCCAGCGCAATAAATACCGCTGCACTGCACAGCGCCGCCCACGGGCGGTACTGCGGGAGACGGAGCATCAGAAAATAGGTGACAACAAACAGCACAAGGGCCAGTGTCATTCAGCATCCTCCACGCTGCGGGCGTCCTCGTCCACCATGCGGTAGCCGACGCCCAGTTCATTCATAATGTAGGCATTGCTGCCCGGGCGGCTGCCCAGCTTCTTGCGGATATTGGCCATGTTGACCTGCAGCTTTTTGGTACTGCCCACATCGGTATCGCCCCAGATGGCCTTGACGATCGATGCGTAGGTCATCACCCGGCCCGCGTGCTGGGACAGGAACGCCACGATGTTATACTCGGTCTGGGTCAGGCGCACCTCCTGCTCCTCCACAAACACCTTGCGGCGGTCGTAGTTGATGTGCAGGCCCTGCGCCCGGAACTCGCCGTCCGGCGCGGTGCCGCTGTTCTGTGTGCTGTAGCGGCTCAGGCGCAGTGCAGCGCGCACACGGGCCAGCAGCTCGCCGGTGCTGAACGGCTTTGTGATATAATCGTTTGCACCAAGGTCCAGCGCACCGATCTTATCCGACTCGTCGGTGCGGGCCGACAGCACGATGATGGGGGTCATGTACTTCTGCCGTACCGTGCGGATAAACTCCAGCCCGTCCTGGTCCGGCAGGCCAAGGTCCAGGATCACGAGGTCCGGGTTGTGCGAGGCAAACAGGGTCAGCCCCATGGCACAGGTCTGGGCCACCAGCGCCTGATACGCATTGGTCGTGAGCAGCGTTTCGATAAAGCTGCAGATATTGGCTTCGTCCTCTACAACAAGGACCTTATACTTATTATTGCTCATCTTCTGCATCCTCCATTTCGATTTCTTCCGTTTCCAGCCAGAAACGGATGGTCGTGCCCTCGCCGGGCGCGCTTTCCGCCTTGATCTCGCCGCCGTGCGCCTTGATAATGGCCGCGCACACCGACAGACCGATGCCCATGCCGTGCTTGCCGCTGTCCGCCGGGGCATCCATATCCGAGACCACCATGCCGGTAAAGAGCTTTTTCAGTTTTTCCTTCGGAATACCGCAGCCGTCATCGGACACTTCAAACACGGCCCGGCCGCCCATCGTGAACACCCGCAGGGTCAGCTTTGTCATGCCCTCGGCGTGAAGAGCGGCGTTCTCCAATAGGTTCATCAGCACCTGCTGGATGAGCATGGAGTCCATCGGGATCACGATAAATTCATCCGGCAGATCCAGCTGTACCGGAACATTCGGGTAACGTTTGCGGAACTTGACCAGCACCGTATCCAGCAGCTCTTCCAGCACGGTGGGCGTTTTCTGCACCGTGACCTTCTCACTGTCGATGCGGGTGACAGAGAGCAGATTTTCCACCATGCGGTTCAGCCACTGGGCATCCGAGCAGGCATCGTTCAGCAGCTTCATGGTCTGTTCTTTTTCCAGCGAATCATAATTTTCAATGACCGTGGAGCAGGCCCCATAGATGGAGGTAAGCGGCGTGCGCAGGTCATGGGAGACCGCACGCAGAAGGTTTGCGCGCATCTTTTCCTTCTCGCTTTCCATGCGCAGCTGTTCCTGCATCTTGATGCGGGTGGTCAGGGTGCTGGTCATGATGGAGACCGCCAGCATTACAAGGCCGGAAAACAGGTTTTCCGGCAGGGTGAAGTTGAACGCCAGATAGGGCGACAGGAAAGCAAAGTTCACCGCCAGAACACTGATGAGCGATGCCGCCACGCCCCACACATAGCCCTCGGTATACATGGATGTGACAAAGACAGCCAGCATGAAGATGAGCATGGCAACGCCGTCGATCCGACCCATGATCTCCTGTGTGAGCAGCACCATACCGTAAGCCGCGCACAACGCTGCAGCCATCACAAGTGCATCGTGCAGCACATTCAGCAGGGAACGCTTACGCATATGCATCCTCCTTCTCCGAATTATATTTTCTCATTCTAATATTATACCACAGGCAGATTAAAGAAACAGTAAAAAAGCTCTTGCTATCCTGCCAGAGGGCTGGGAGTTTTCTCCCGATTGACTTCCCACCTGCCCCGTAGTAAAATGATTTCATCAACCTTCAAACCTTATTATCACACTTATTATAGAGTAAGGAGCATCGCCATGCTGTACTTTGAAAACGACTACTGCGAGGGTGCACACCCCGACATCCTGAAAAAGCTTGTGGAGACCAATTTCGAAAAGGTGCCCGGCTACGGCACCGACCCCTACTGCGCCAGCGCAAAGGAAAAGATCCGCGCAGCCTGCCGCTGCCCCGATGCCGATGTGTATTTCATCTCCGGCGGCACCCAGACCAATGCCATCGTCATTGCCTCCATGCTGCAGCGCTGGCAGGGCGTGATGGCCGCCGCCACCGGCCATGTGGCCGCCCACGAAGCCGGTGCCATCGAGTACACCGGTCACAAGGTCATTGCCCTGCCCGGCCACGAGGGCAAGGTTTCTGCCTCCGATGTTCGGGACTGGTGCGCCACCTTCTATGCCGACGACAACCACGACCACATGGTCTTCCCCGGCATGGTGTATATCTCCCACCCGTCCGAGTACGGCACCCTGTACAGCAAGGAAGAACTGGAAGAGCTGCACGCCGTGTGTCAGGAGTACCATATGCCCCTGTTCATGGACGGTGCGCGTCTGGGCTACGGCCTGATGGCAAAGGGCACTGACGTAACGCTGGCCGACATTGCCCGGCTCACCGATGTGTTCTACATCGGCGGCACCAAGGTTGGCGCCCTGTGCGGCGAAGCTGTGGTGTTCCCCCACGGTGCCCCAGCGCACTTTATGACCATGGTCAAACAGCAGGGTGCCCTGCTGGCAAAGGGCCGCCTGATGGGGCTGCAGTTCGACGTGCTGTTCACCGATGACTTGTACACCCGCATCAGCAAAAACGCCATCGAGACTGCCGACCGCCTGAAGGAAGGGCTTGCCGTCAAGGGCTATCGCTTCTATATGGAATCGCCCACCAATCAGGTGTTCCCCATCCTCGAAAACAGCCAGCTGGCCGCACTGGAAGGCAAGGCAAAGTTCGGCTTCTGGGAAAAATACGACGACACCCACACCGTGATGCGCATTGCCACAAGCTGGGCCACCCGCATGGAGGAAGTGGAGCAGCTGATCGACCTGATGTGAGCCGTGCCGAAGATTTTCTCTGCACTTTATGCAGGTTATCGATTGCATTTTCCGGCACAGTATGGTATCTTTTTGATAGAACAACATTTGACCGGGCACTGCAGCTGCCGTGTCCTGTAAGTGATTGGAAGGAAGGTAATTAACCATGGGATTTTTTGACAAGCTGTTCGGCGGCAAGACCGAAGAGGAAGAGACCGCCAAATTCTTTGGCCAGAGCAAGACGGTTCTGGCTCCCCTGCGCGGCAAGGTGCTGGCACAGGCCGACATCCCCGATGAGACCTTTGCACAGGGCATCCTCGGACCCGGCTGCGGCATTGAGCCCACCGGTAAGACCGTTTACGCTCCGTTTGACGGCACTGTGAATCAGGTGGCTTCCACCCTGCACGCTGTGGGTCTGACCAGCGATGACGGCATCGAGATCCTGATCCATGTCGGCATGGACACCGTCGAGATGAACGGTAAGGGCTTTAAGGCTCTGGTCAAGGAAGGCGACAAGGTCAAGGCGGGCACTCCCCTGCTGAAGATCGATCTGGACGCTATCCGCGCCGCAGGCCATCCCACCGCTACTGCCATCATCGTCACCAACGGCGACGATCTGGGCGAGCTGAAGATGCTGGCTGAGGGCGACATTCTGGCCGGCACTCCGCTGTTCAAGTTCTGATCTTTGTCCTGAAACGGGCAGAAGCTTCTGGAAAAGCTCCTGCCCGTTTTTATTTTTGCAGCCAAAAGCAGCAGACCCCCGCCGGTAATCCGGCGGGGGTCTGCTGCTGTGTTCAGGAATTATGGAATCAGGAGTTCCAGATGAAGTTTACACAAGGAATGCGATACACACACGAAGAAGAAAAAGGAGAAAGAGAAGACAAACAAGGCATCCCGTCGGAGTCTGGGAGGAGACGGGGATTTATTCGCCGCGAACGGCTGCGAAACCGGCTTCCAGATCGGCGATGATATCGTCGATGTGCTCGGTGCCGATGGACAGACGGATGGTGTTCTGGTAGATCTGCTGCTCGGCCAGCTCCTCATCGTTCAGCTGGCTGTGGGTGGTGGAAGCGGGGTGGATGACCAGGCTCTTCACGTCGGCAACGTTTGCCAGCAGAGAGAACACTTTCAGGTTGTCGATGAACTTGAAGGCTTCCTCACGACCGCCCTTGATGTTGAAGGTGAAGATGGAAGCGCCGCCGTTGGGGAAATACTTCTCGTACAGGGCGTGATCCGGGTGATCCGGCAGAGAGGGGTGGTTGACCTTCTCGACCTGCGGATGGTTGGCCAGGAACTCCACGACCTTCTTGGTGTTCTCCACATGGCGCTCAATGCGCAGGCTCAGGGTCTCGGTGCCCTGCAGCAGCAGGAAGGCGTTGAACGGAGAAATGGTAGCACCGGTATCGCGCAGCAGGATGGCGCGGATATAGGTGACGAACGCAGCGGGGCCGGCTGCATCGGCGAAGGAAACACCGTGGTAGCTGGGGTTGGGATCAGCAATGTTGCCGTACTTGCCGCTGGCCTTCCAGTCGAACTTACCGCTGTCCACGATGATGCCGCCCAGGGTGGTGCCGTGGCCGCCGATGAACTTGGTCGCGGAGTGGACCACGATGTCAGCGCCGTGCTCGATGGGACGGATCAGGTACGGGGTGCCGAAGGTGTTATCGATGACCAGCGGCAGGCCGTGCTTGTGAGCGATCTGGGCGATGGCATCGATGTCGGGGATGTCGCTGTTGGGGTTGCCCAGAGTTTCCAGATAGACGGCCTTGGTGTTGGGCTGGATGGCGTTCTCCACTTCAGCCAGATCATGCGCATTGACAAAGGTGGTGGTGACGCCGAACTGGGTCAGGGTGTGCTCCAACAGGTTGTAGCTGCCGCCGTAGATGGTCTTCTGCGCCACGATGTGGTCGCCGGCCTGAGCCAGTGCTTCGATGGTGTAGGTGATGGCAGCAGCGCCGGAAGCGGTTGCCAGAGCAGCCACGCCGCCCTCCAGAGCAGCGATGCGCTTCTCGAACACATCCTGAGTGGAGTTGGTCAGGCGGCCGTAGATGTTGCCTGCGTCAGCCAGACCGAAACGGTCAGCGGCGTGCTGGCTGTTGCGGAACACATAGGAAGTGGTCTGGTAGATGGGCACTGCACGGGAATCGGTTGCGGGATCGGCCTGCTCCTGGCCAACGTGAAGCTGCAGGGTCTCAAATTTATAGTTAGACATAGTATTTTACCTCTCTATTTCAACTTTTAGTATAATCATCTGATACAAAAATTCCCGATGCGTGATACAGAACGCACCGGGCAAATACAAATCAGCGTTTTGCTGTCGATGTCACATTCGGGTACACATTCGTGCACAGCAAGAGGGCATCGTACAGTTCACAGCCAGATGTTCCGCCCGGTCACCGCACATTCGCCCACAGCGGAAGTTTGAATGCAGCAGGTCATTCCAAATCAGCTTCATTTCAGTGCCCTCCTTTCAAACAGTTTCTTTCCCACTCATCTACAAGCCGGAAACCTTGTTTTCATTTTCCTACAAGGCTTGTGGATTTGTTGTCTGCATTATATTTCCTTCTACCTAGTTTGTCAATAGGTTAATCCTTATTTTTTCCAAATTGAGTTTTCTGCACGATTCTGTCCCCGCATTTTTGCACCCTGCTTGTGCAGGTTGGTCAAGAGTAGGACTATAGCTTCTTGTCTTTTTCTCTGACGACCTTTTTCGGTCACAGAACCTTCAAAAATATCCTGTATAATAAACAGGATATCCGTGTTTTTCCCGTTCAAAAAAGGAGTTTTCCGATGTTTCACCGGTTTTTCAATTTTCTGCGCCAGTCGCTGCTGACCATCCTGCTGCTCCTGCTGCTGGGGCTGATGGCTGCCTGCAGCTGGTTCGTGTATCAGGGCCATCAGCTCTACGAGAGCGCTGCCGCCGTCACGCCCATTTCTATCTTATATGATACCATCCGCTCGCGCGCTCATTACGCCGCCTACGATTCCCTGCCACAGCGCTACATCGATGCGGTCATCTGCACCGAGGACGAGCACTTTATGACCCACAAAGGCATCGACCCGGGAGCCATCGCCCGGGCACTGCTGGCCGACCTGCGCACCCGTTCGCTGGCCGAGGGCGGCAGTACCCTGACCCAGCAGCTGGCCAAAAACGCCCTGTTCACACAGGAGAAGCGGATGACCCGCAAGGCTGCCGAAGCCTTTGCCGCCATCGACATTGAAAAGACCTACACCAAGCAGCAGATCTTTGAAATGTACGCCAACACCATCTATTTCGGCAGCGGGTGCTACGGCATCGAGGAAGCCGCCGAGGGCTACTTCGGCAAGACCGCTGACCAGCTTACGGATGCAGAAGCCATCGTTCTGGCAGGTCTGCCCAACGCCCCCTCTGCCTACGCCAGCAGCCCGGAACTTGCGCTCAAGCGCACCCAGACCGTGCTGAAGCGGATGGTCAAGTGCCGCGCCCTGACCCAGAGCGAAGCCGATGCCATCGCCGCTGAAGCACAGCAGTTGAAGATTCTGACCGCCGGTTAACGAAAAGCGCCCGCAGCAAACAGCTGCAGGCGCTTTTCTGTTAAAATGTCAACCGCATCTGGTACCACACCACGCCGCCGTGGGTGGAGCCGGACACGCCTTCGCTGACAAAACCGAAGGATGCATAATAATGCACCAGCCGGTCTTTGCAGGTCAGCACAAGGCCCTTCCGCCCCTGCGCCTTTGCGTCCGCGATAGCGCAGCGCAGCAGCTGCCCGGCAAGGCCGCGGCGGCGGAACTCCGGCAGCGTGTTCACCCCAAAGATCATCTGCCACTCCCCCGCCGGGTC
>ENA-ORCP01002245-ORCP01002245.1-human-gut-metagenome-genome-assembly--contig:-NODE-2245-length-15665-cov-4.768989_pt1 | contig 15665 bp, 11 predicted proteins | sample MGYA00242990_ERZ507991 | MGnify/ENA primary metagenome ERZ507991 (study PRJEB26167, sample SAMN06115496) | human gut metagenome | host: Homo sapiens | place: China:Henan | collected 2015-05-07... | reverse complement strand
TGATGTGTGCAAAAATACTAAAAACGGTTGACATAAATCAAGTGTGGCACAAAAAAGATGTATCTTTGTACTTAAAATCAAGATGTAGGCGATGATGAATAAAATTATAGGAGCGGCTGTATTGCTGCTTTGTTTTTGCAGTTGTGTGAAGGATAATGATGCGATATATTATCCTGTGGGTAATGTGGATATTGAAAAAGGCGGTCCGGCTCTGGAAGTAGGATCTAATAGTATTTTGGTGGCTGAGAGCTATAATGAAGAGGATTATGTATTGGATACGCTTGCGCAGTATCCGGGTGATCCGACTCTTGGCAAGCTGACGTTTATGATTAATCTGAAAAATCAGTCGGGAACCCGGGAGGTTGCAGAGTTCAATGGTGTAGGTAAATCCGTATTGACTATGAGCCTCGGTTACAAAGACGGTAATTATCCGGTAGAAAGCCAGATTCCTGTTTATACTTCCGCAGATGCTACTGCTAGTTATGCCATTAAACTTCGTTTAAAGGGAGAGTTAACTTTAACAAACGATTCACTGTACAGACGGAGGAAGCAATCAATTCCTTATTCAGGATGGCGCCGTTACTATGACGGATGCAGACTGTGGTGACAAAACCTGTGTTAAAACCGGCTCAATTAAAGAAACCGGACAGTCGATTGTCTGTCTGCCGCACCGTCTTGTCATAACCATTACGGATTCTTCTTCGGATTCTGCACCGGATGCTATTGTACGATAATACCAAACAGGAGGCTTATATGAAACCGCACATCCACACAATCACTGAACTTGCTATTTTTACCGCCATCGCTTTCATATTCAGTTATATCGAAAGTCTTTTTCCGCTTCCTATCCCATTTCCGGGAATCAAACTGGGGCTTGCTAATCTGGTTATTGTACTTGTTTTGTATAAAAATGGCTTCTGCCAAGCGCTTACCGTAAGCATTGTACGAGGACTGTTAAATGCTTTTACCTTTGGCAGTCTGTTCGGATTTCTATACAGCCTCGCCGGAAGTGTACTTAGTCTTATTATCATGAATTTGTTGAAAAATAAAACCCACTTACACATTTCCGCTTTCGGAGTTAGTGTTGCAGGCGGAATTACACATAACATCGGGCAGTTTGCCGTAGCCGCATGGCTTGTGGGGCCTTCTGCCATCCTTCCTTATTTTCCTTTTTTGTATTTCTCCGGCTTAATTGCCGGCGGTCTGATTGGTGCCTTTGTTCTGCTTTGCCGACAAAGAATCCCACTCTTTAGCAGTACGAATTGAACAGCATACCGCTAAATGCAGATGCCTGATAAGCAGTTCCAATGTCGCTCCGATATAAATGCGCATAACTATAAACTTTCTTATCCACATACTCCATCGGATTCATACTCATCTGTTCTGCTTTCGATGCCAAATCCGTAATAAATTTCTCCGGTACTTTTATCTCTGTCTCATCTGAAAATGACAAAAAGCCATCGGAATCAATCGCAATTCCGGATTCAAACAATTCTGCCGTGTGTCCCTCCACAAGATAGCGCAGCTCACCGCCCGGTCTCGATGGCTTATGATTCGCCTCACCATACTCGTCACTGCGTTTGAGCAGACCATTGTACAACGACAAGACGCGGTTCATGTTATCCTCCACGTCCTCACTTCGTCCATTAAGTACATCCTGCGAAGCTTCCGAAAGTTCCATCGACATTTCCTTCACATTCAGCGCATACGCCTGCGTGTCCGCAGAAAGCTTCACCATAACAAGCGGATTCGCATTATTCAGGCTGACAATACTTTTATATTTATTTTTTAATTCTCTTTTGTTGTGAATACTGTTTTTTGGTGACACTTCCGGCAGGAAGCCCCCAAGATATAAATTATATGCCGCTATCATAATCATCACGCCTTCCGTGGCTGTTCAAATTTCTCCTCTTATGTGTAATCATAAGTCTAATGATTCATTATCATTGTAAATCATTTTTCTGCAAAATGCAAACAAAATCTCCTTTTGTCCAAAAGCAGAAAAAGACACCGTTTCAGACCACGATGTCTTTTTCTTTTCGTATATTACACGATATTTGCTTTTTTGCCAAGTCCCTTTCCCTGAAACAATTTCCGGTATTTTTTTAGTTTTTTCTTTGGAACCTGAATTTTTAATTTGACATTTGTTTTTTTGAATGCCTGCTTACCGACCTTTGTTATCTTTGATGACAAAACCTTTATTTTCTTTAATTTTGACATTTTGTAAAACGCTTTTTTGCAAATTCCGGTTACGGCATATTGATACCCTTTATAAGAAACTGTCTTGGCTATCGTAATACTTTTCTTTGTCTTGTTTGCCACTCCGAGAACGGATACCGTCTTTACCTTTCCGGAAGACGTTGTAATTACATATTTCACCCCACCTTTTTTGATTATGGTTCCTTTTTTCGGAAGTTTTGTCTTTGCGGCAGGTGTACCGGCAACCGGCTGACTGACACCTGGTTCTTCTGTCTGTTTTGGTTCTTCTGTCTGTTTCGGTGCTTCTGTTGGGGCAGCGGTTGGTGTTGCTGTCGGAAGCGGTGTTGGTGTTGCATCCGGCACTGACTTTTCAACAAGTGACGTTTGTGCTGTCATAAGTTCAACCGTACATTTTTGAACCTGTTCCCCAGTTACCGCCGGCGTAATTATCGCTTGTTCACCTGCCAAAATTGCATTTTTTAGTGCAGTTGCCGATACCTCTTCATACTTGGCTGCATCAATTTTTTTCGCCTTATCTAATTCATCCTTTAGAAAACCAACCAGCTCGTCTATTGTCACAAATTCTCCTGTCATAACGGCATTTTCCGCATGCATAACAAATGAAGAACCATCCAGTGCTTCCTGCTTTCCATTTACCTTAAAGGAACCTATTTTCAAATAGTATCCTTCATCTGCCTTTACACTTACCTTTACAATGTCACCAGCATGATATGTGGATTTTTCTCCACTTATTTGACCATGCTTCGTATTTGTATCCATGGAAACTTCATACGCTGTAATCATTTTATTATACACAACATCTGCCCAGCGTTTTCCGTGTTCAATCAAACCAAGTTTGCTCAGATGAAGATTATCCGTGTGTCGATACTCACCCTGTAAATCATCGGTCGTTGGTCCCACAAAAATAGTTTCATCGTTGCAGGCCGCACGCTGGGTCTCTTTCATGGATTCCATTTTCTTCGTATTATTGTAATTGCTCCATGCATAGGAAACCTGCGCAATGCACCAATTCAAATTATATCCGGCATCTTCTCTTGTCTGTGCAATTAACTGCTGTAAAGAAGCCAGATATTTTTCGCGCTTTGTTCCATCCGTATCAGCCTCTCCCTGGTGAAGCAAAAAAGCACGATACCCATATGGCTTCAAGTCATTAATTGCATTTTTAATTGCAAAATAATGTTTTGTACGAAGTTCCTCAATTTTAGCAGAACCAACACCCGTTGATACAAAGCCAACCGGAACACCAGTCTTCTGTGTCAGGGCGTCTCCCATGGAAGGCCATGCGGAGCCACCGCCATTACCGGTATTATATCCACTTTCACTCGGCTGACTGTCCTCACAATGCTGCCACGTGTTAGTATTCGGATTATATGCTGATACCAAATCTGATTGAGCAGTTGTTTTTTCGCCTCCAAAGTTACAGGAATTTGACTGTCCACCGGTAATAAAAACTTCACCGACTCCGACTTTTTCTACTGTTTTACTCTCACTTCCCGCATTTACAATCAATGTATACCAGCCACCTCCGGGTACATTTGCAATACTTCCTTCATATGTATTACCTTCCCCTTTGGTTAAAACCGCCGTTTTTCCTAATTCTTTATCTCCGTCATAAAGTTTTGCCGACACCTCCCCGGTTCCACTGTACTCAATAGAAACCTTTACGTTGGCATAATTGTTATTGTCCCTTTGATAAATTGCGCGCTCGGTAGGAATTTTAACCTCCAATTTTTCCGCCGCTTTTCCCGACTGCGGCGCAAAACAAATCCCCGCCATCATTGCCATCGTAATCACCGACCATTTCATGATTTTTTTTAATTTCATTAATACTCTCGCTTTCCTTTGATAACGAAAGAGACCTGCAAAAAGAGCAGGTCTCTTTCATCGCAAATACTATTTTACAAATGTTATCTTAGTAATCGTCACAGAGCCTGCGTACCCTGCCTTTCCGGCATTGATTACAACAAACGGTTCTGTACCCTCTTCTTTTTTCACATTGGAAAGATTTACCTCAAAATATCCTTCTGATGTAACACCATACTTAGGATCTGTTACATCTTTACCATTCACTTTATGACCAACAATTCCGTGGAATTCGAAAGCCGGATCGGATGCTGTAAATTCAATCTGGCATTTTGAATATTGATTGAAATCAATATCACTCGGAAGCATAACTTTTGCTGTTGGAGCCCACTGTGCCAGTCCGCTTTCCACATAACTTACAGCCTGTGGAAGTTCCGACACAAGACTATCTTCTCCTGCTGTTACCGACAGATACGTAAATGTTCCTTTAAATCCGGCAGTTCCTGTGCCTACATGAACATAAACCTTATCATCCGCACCGATTTTCTTCATGTCATCAGCAGTCAATGTTAGATTTACCTCGCCGCCTGTCTTGCCATAGTAATCTTTAATTGCCGGGGAATTCCATTTGTCACCGGTCTTTAATCCAATGTTAAATCTCTGTGTATCTTTTACGTCAGTATCTCCTTCCATCGCTGTGTACTTTATCGAAATAGTTGTTCCTTCTTTACTCAATTTTGACTTATCAATCTCAAAAATTCCCATAGAAGCATACAGAGCAAATCCATTAGGTACATACGTATAAGATGCACCTGCTCCTAAATCATCACCTTCTAAAACAAGGTCAGAAGCGACTACCGTAACATCATATTTGTCATATGTAACAATGCCGGTATCGGTTGTAATTGTTGCTTTAATCGTTGCCGTTCCTTCTCCAACCGCCGTTACTGTTGCTGATGTGCCACTTGCACTAACCGTTGCTACCTCTTCATTGGAGCTTGTCCAAGCAATATCACCGGTCACCGCACATCCAGTAGTGCTTACACTGGCATTTAAATCAAGAGTATCTCCCTCTTCCAAATCAAGTCCTGCCGCACTTCCTGTCGCTGTTACCACAACCGCAGCACTTCCGCTTGCCACACCAGGTGTTGGTGTCGGTTCTTCTGTTGGTGTTGCTGTTGGCTCTGGCACATCATCTTTTCCCATAAGAATAATGGAATAAATATTAAAATTGCAATTTGGTAAATCGTCACCATCCGTATGATATGCATTGTATTTCAAGCGAATACCGTAAGCAAGTGTTCCCTCTGCCAAATCAGCTGCCAAATCATCACTAATCTGGAATTCAAACACTTGTGCTTTACCAGCTTCTGTAATAGCATTGTACTCACTGTAGCCATCAAATACGTCGATTCCACCACCCCATACATCTGCCGGATTGCTCTTCAGCAATTCACAAACAACAGGTGTATTTGCTGTATCTGATGACGCTACAATACGAATGGATTTGTATTTGGATAAATCAATTCCGGACTTGTCCGCATTGGTCCAGTATGCTACACCACCACCGCTTGCTTGTCCGGTCGATGTATAGCTTACCCCATTTCCTTCATAATAAGTAATGGTATCTTCCAATACTGAATTCTGCCCGTATTCGTTTTCTTTTGTCAGGTCAACTTTAACGTCGTTTTTACCAAGATCCGGAAGCGGCATTGGTGTTGGTGTCGCTGTTGGCTCTGCCGATGGTTCTTCTGTCGGCGTTGCTGTTGGCGTTACCGACGGTTCTGTTGTTGATGTTGCAGTCGGTGTCGCTGTTGGCTCTTTTACCGGTTCTTTTGTTGGACCATTCGTTGAACCGTTTGTCGGTTTGTTTGTGGTCTTAGCCGGTTCTGCGGTAACAACAACTTTTTTGGCACTGCTTACTTTCACCGTAATCGTCTTTTTCACTTTTTTCTTTCCATTCTTCATTTGAACGGAAATTTTTGCAGTTCCTTTTTTTAAACCTTTAATTGTTGCTCCCTTTTTGGATTTCTTTGTGAGTTTAACAATTTTGGCTGCTTTTTTTGTTACTTTCCAAGTAACTTTTTTTGCATTTTTTACTGTCACCTTTTTTGTTTTCCCCACTGTAACGGAAACCTTTGTTCTACTCAATTTTGGTTTTTTTGCTTTTGCATCAGCAGATACGCCCGACATCTGCGGCACAAGCAGGGCAGCTGTTAATAACAGTGCAAGCCCCTTTGCACGAAATACATTTTTTCTCATGCTCTGATTCCTCCTTTTTGACTTTTCCATCAAAACCCCAAAAAAGCAAAATACTGCCACTGTTTTCACAATGACAGTATTTTTAGTTATAAGAGTTTGTTTTGAGGGAAAGTAAATATTGATTTACTTGAGTATTAGTATAACTCACTTCCTGCAGCAAATCCATGATATATCTTGAACGAAAATTGATTTATCATGCACACTTTACGGCCGAACCAAATGTTCTTTACGATAATGGCTTGGAGAACATCCTTCATGCTTTTTAAATTGGCGGCAAAAATGCTCTACATTGCGATATCCACACTGCATACTAATTTCACCAACATCAAAGGCACTTCGAAGTAAAAGCATCTTTGCCCGAATCATCCGACTCTCAATCACTTCTGAAATACATGAAACATTTGCAAAATTTTTATACACTTTCTGAAGCGAGCGTGGACTTAGATTTATCCGCTCTGCCATCATTTCCAACGTCCAGTCATATTCCGGATGTGCATAAATATCCCCGCGCAGTTTTTCTAAGAGCGGCTGATACCTGGAGCCTTGCTTAGGAAATGCATAATCATGAAACCAGTGGAAAATAATATGCATCAAATTCGAAATAATATATTCTTCGCTTTTACTATGCCAATAATTCTCACAGGCAACCATATGCCAATAAACAAGAAAATAGTCATAATTTGAACAGAAAATAGGAACCCCAAATGGCACATAGCCTTCCGCAAACAATGGTTCATCACAATCAAATCGTATCCATGTGTATGTTAATCTTCCCTCTTTCGCATGATAATGAACTCTCTGTCCGGGCTTATAAATAATCCCGGTATGTGCCGGGTATGGACGCATTTCGCCATCCACTTCAATCATCGTATCGTTTTCAAACAACATCATCTCATACTCACCTTCAGCAAATACAAGATTATCCTCAAACCCCTCCGGCTTACATTCACGTTCGACTGCATATATAATTCGAAACATGTATTAAACACCTCCTCAACTATTAGTGCTATTATAACATGTCATTTTGAATTATAGCAACACAAAAAAGAACAACACACCACAATCTTCTATGGTATGCTGTCCTTTTATACATCTACAAAACAATACTATTACTTTTTAAAGCTCCAAGAATCCATACGAACATCCAGTGTATCAAACTCAAAATAAATGGTATGCTTTCCTGTCAGCTTTTTACCGAGTTTCTTTGTAACCGTCTGGTAAGAATCCGATGTGGAATCACCAAGTTTCATGGTAATTTCAGATGCTCCATCCGTTCCAAAATCAACATCCGCTACACCAATATAAGCACCAATCTTTCCATTGTATACGGAATAATTTACGGCCCAGTCTTCATTGGACGCTTTTTCATTATTAATAACAGTTCCTACCGTATCTGCCATCGCAAATGTTTCTGCCTCAACCGTCTCATAAGGATTGATTGTACCAATCGATGATACACCGGTCTTTGTCATCTTTGTATCGGCAATTGTTCCATCCGCATTTGTAAAATCTCCATTGTCACCAAGATTTAACTCATTTACATAAGTCGTACGGTAATCCTGTTTCGTACCGACTGCTATTGTGTCTTTCTTCGTATGATAAAATGCATACAGTTTACCATTAAACTGTGTAAAACAGTGATGGTTATTACCGGTTACTCCAAAATATGTACCCGGATTTTTCAAAACACAGCCAACATATTTAAAGTCACCCATTGGGCTGTCACTTACCATTACCGCAATGTTTGCCGTCGGGCAGTCTGCACGGTCAATGGTAACACCGTCAATGCTTCCGGTCCAGTTTGTGCAGTAACTGTAATAATACTTATCTCCGATTTTGTTAATACCGGAATCTTCAAACATGAATGGTGCATCAATCGTTTTTGCATCCCCATCTACACTAGTCATATCGTCACTAAGTTTTACAACTCGTGCACATTTAGGATTGCGGATAAAGTCTTCTTTCTTTCCATCGGTATTACCAATACCACCAAAATAAAGGTAGCCGGTTCCATCATCGTCAACCAAAACTGCCGGGTCAAAGAGCCATCCAATTTCAGATTCTGCACAGCCGGTAATAGAGCGGTCAATAATTGGTTTTCCAATCGGATCCGTCCAAGGACCGGTTGGGCTGTCTGCCGTCAATACACCAATACTGCTTGCGTTGTTCGCAAAATACAGGAAGAATTTCTCTTTGCCGTTAATCTTCTTATGACATACTGCAGGTGCCCATGAATTTGCCGACCATTTCGCAGCTCCTTTACTTCCGGATACTGCAATCGTTCCATGATCTGTCCAGTTCACCATATCGGCAGAAGAATAGCAGTTCAATGATTTAATTTTGCTGTAGTTATTATCTGCATTAGCTGCTGCCTCGTACTGCTGAGAATCATTTGTTCCATAAACATACACTCTTCCGTTGTATTCCATAGCCCACGGATCCGCTGTCAAACGGGAGGTCATAATCGGATTACCGATTTTCCCTTTAACAAGTCCTGTACTAAGATCCGGAACGCCTGCATCTTTATCCGCTGTTTTTGCAACTCCTGTCATGGTTACCTCATCCAGGTAAAAGTCCATATCATTATTGGATTGGTACACAGACTGCCAGTAAATCAAGATCGTTCCCGTGTGCTCCGGCACCTTCATAGTTGCCTCACATTTTGTCCATGTAGAATCCGAAAGTTCAACGGACGTAATTGAATCGTAATGAGTGGACTCATCATCCCCAACATACTGCATGGAAAGATCCAGTTTCTGATCCTCTCCTGTTTCCTGCTTTGCATAAAAAGAAATCGCATATTCATTGTCTGTTTCAACCAAAGAAGAAACATCAATTGAAGCACCATGCCAGTCTGCTGTACGTCCTGTTACTTTAGCACTTTTCTTTGTGTTATTTGCTCCATCATCAACGACTGAAATAGAAGCTGAACCACGAGAAGCGATTGGCTCATATTCGCCCTTTTCCATGTCCGCATTAACAAGCACTGCCGGTGTTGGTTCCGGTGTAGCATCTGCTGATTTTGTCGGTTCCGGTGTCGGCATATGTCCAAATCCGTCTGCCTCTGCAACCAAATTAGAATCCTTAATTTCGTCCGTATACACTTTTACCGATGTGCCTTTTACAACAGGTGTCGGTGTTGCTTTTGCCGGATTTGGCTTTTCTGTTGCTTTCGCTGTAGCCTTTGCCGTAGGTTTTGTCGTATTTACTACGTTTTTATCCGGTCCTTTTTTCCTCGTCACTGTTACCTTAACAGTTCCAAGTTTTCTCGTTTTTCCGTTCTTTTTAACTTCTTTTACCGTAATCTTGGCTGTCCCCTTCTTCTGACCGGTCACAACACCCTTTTTCGATACTTTGGCAACCTTTTTCTTGTTACTCTTAAATGTGTACTTGCAGGATTTTTTCTTGTTTGCAATTTTAATTGTTTTCTTCTTTCCTACCGTAACACTAATCTTTTTTGTCTTTAATTTTGCTTTTTTCGCTTTTGCCCCTGCATCCGGCGCTGTCATCCCGCCAAGTGTCATTGACAAAGCTAAAATCCCCGATAAAACAACTCCACTAACTCGTTTCCATTGTTTCATGGCAGTTCCTCCTTTACATTATATAGTTTTTATATTTTGTTTATAATAACACAAAAAGAAGTTCCCTGCCATGATGATAAACGTATTGTTTTTGATATATTCGGCACACTTATTTAAGCAGCAACATCGGATTTACCGTGGTTTTATTCTCCTTCACTTGAAAATAAAGGTTTGTTCCTTCTTCTTTATAATACTTTGTCGGCTCTGCAATTTTCCCGAGGACCTGTCCTTCCGAAACCATATCACCTTTACTTACAGAAACATCTTTTAACTGTCCATAAACAACTGTAAAACCATCACCAATTGATATCGAAACCGTACGACCGGTTTCTTCAGAAGTTTCCACCGATTCCACGATACCATCCGCACTCGCTTTTACATCCATTCCTTCTTTGGCTTCTATAAGAAGTGCCGGATTTGTGCGGTACTGTGCCAGTGTCTTAAAATATACCACTTTGTCTGCGCTGTACTCCATCAGCACATCGCCTTTTATTGGCCAGGAAAGGCCCTCTTCCTGATTAAACGATAATTGCTTTTTCGCAGGTTTTGCATTGGTCTGTACAGATTTTTTCTTACGTTTTTTTGTTTTCTTTTCTTTTACCTCGGAATTTGCATGATTGCTGGACGCTTCTTTCGTCTCCGGTGTTGCCGCCGCGGTCGCCTGCGGGGGATTACTCGCCGAAGCCACCGGCTCCTTTTGTTCACTGCGGTTCATATTGATGCATAACGCCGCAAAGGCGCCAATTGCAGCAATGCCACAGGCTAATGATATATAGAATCCTTTTTGTTTAAAAAACATACTATCACCTCACAAAAATTGTTTGATGATAGTATGTTCGATTTTAAAATAATTTATTCAATTTTATTACAAAGTAACTTTCTCCAAATGCCAAATCTCTTTCGCATATTCTTCGATGGTGCGGTCGGAAGAGAATTTACCGCATTTAGCAGTCTGGAGCATTGCCATCTTCGCCCATCGCTCCTCATCGCGGTATGCTTCTTCTACTTTCTTTTGTGCCGCCTCATAAGAACGGAAGTCTTTCAAAATAAAGTACTGGTCCGCACGCTCATAGCCGTTTGTCTCAAGCAGAGAATTGTAAATCTCACGGAACAAATCAAGATTTTCAGGGGAATATGTTCCATCAATCAACTGGGTAAGCACGGCACGGATATCGGAATCCATGTTATAAATTTCTTTCGGATCATACTGGTTATTATGCTCGAAATCAATTACTTCCTGTGAGGAAAGACCGAAGATGAAAGCATTTTCCTCGCCCACTTCTTCTACGATTTCGACATTGGCACCATCCATTGTTCCGAGGGTCGGTGCACCATTTAGCATAAATTTCATATTACCGGTACCGGATGCCTCTTTACTTGCAGTTGAAATCTGCTCTGATACATCAGCAGCAGCAAAAATGATTTCTGCATTGGACACACGGTAGTTTTCAATAAATACAACTTTGATTTTTCCTTCAATTGAAGCGTCATTGTTTACTACATCAGCAACACTGTTAATCAGTTTGATAATTGCCTTTGCGCGGCGGTATCCGGCTGAAGCTTTCGCACCAAAAATGAAAGTGCGAGGATACATATCCATACCCGGATTTTTCTTCAACTGATTATACAAATACATAACATGCAAAATGTTAAGCAGCTGGCGTTTGTACTCATGCAGACGTTTTACCTGTACATCGAAAATCGAATGAGGGTCTACTTCAACACCGTTGTGCTCCTTAATATACTTTGCAAGACGAACTTTATTCTGGAACTTGATATTCATAAATTCCTGCTGTGCTTTTTTATCATCCACAAAAACAGAAAGTTTATCAATTTTAGACAAGTCTGTAATCCACTCATCACCGATTTTGTCTGTTACCCATGCAGCAAGTTTCGGATTTCCATGAAGCAGGAAACGACGCTGTGTAATACCATTTGTCTTGTTATTAAATTTCTCCGGCATCATTTCATAGAAATCTTTTAATTCCTGATGTTTCAAAATTTCCGTATGAAGCCTTGCCACACCATTTACCGAAAATCCGGCAGCGATAGCAAGATGTGCCATCTTAACCTGACCATCATAAATAATTGCCATACTTTTTACTTTATCCTGATTATCCGGATACTTTGCCTGAATCTCATTCTGGAAACGACGGTTAATTTCCTCGGTAATCTGATAAATTCTAGGAAGCAGACGGGAGAATAACTCAAGCGGCCATTTCTCCAATGCTTCCGCCATAATTGTATGGTTTGTATAAGCACAGGTACGGGTTGTGATATCCCACGCATCATCCCACTCAAGACCATATTCATCTAACAAAATACGCATCAATTCAGGTACTGTTACCGTTGGATGGGTATCATTTAACTGGAAACATACTTTTTCCGGAAGACCATGAATATCATTGTGGTTTTCCATATACTTCATAATCGCACGCTGCACGCTTGCCGATACAAAGAAATACTGCTGTTTCAAGCGAAGCTCTTTTCCTGCCATATGGTTGTCATTTGGATACAGCACTTCACAAATAGTACGGGCAAGGTTCTGCTGCTCAACTGCCTTCTGATAATCACCTTTATCAAAAGAATCCAGATTGAACGTATCAATTGCCTCAGCATCCCAGATACGAAGTGTGTTTACAATGTGGTTTCCGTAACCGACAACCGGCAAATCATAAGGCACTGCCATTACAGACTGATAATTTTCCTGTACAAAACGATCCCTTCCGGTCTTTTCGTCTTTTCTTACCGTTACATAACCGCCAAAACGTACTTCAACGGCATATTCCGGACGCTTCATCTCAAATGGATTACCATCTTTTAACCAGTCATCCGGTGCTTCAATCTGGAAACCATTTTCGATTTTCTGCTTGAACATACCATATTTGTAGCGGATACCACAGCCATAAGCAGGATACCCAAGTGTAGATAAGGAATCCAAAAAGCAGGCTGCCAGACGTCCAAGACCACCATTACCAAGAGCTGCATCCGGCTCTTCATCCTCAAGCAAGTCTAAGTTTACACCCATCTCGTCAAGTACCTCGCGTACAACTTTGTCCTCTTTGAGGTTGATAATCATGTTACCAAGTGCACGACCCATCAAAAACTCCATGGACAAATAGTAAACTGTCTTCACATCCTTTTTCTCATAGGCTTTGTGCGTTGCCATCCAGTCATCAACTACGATATCTTTGATTGCATAAGAAACTGCCTGAAACAACTGCTGTGGAGTTGCCTCTTCAACCGAACGGCGGAACAACAATTTCATGTAGTTCGAAATGTTATTCTTCAATTCCTTTTTCTTTTCCTTTTCCGTTACAAATGCCATAAATTACCTCTCTTTCTGTAACAAACTCTTCGTTACGCTTCCACTTTTGTAACACCCAGTGTAACGGCCTCACCGTTAATTTTCCAATCTGCGGTGTAACCTTCTACTTTATCCAAAATAACCTCATCTGCCAAAACATCGGCTTTAATCTGAGATTCATTTGCTTTGATGATTTCTTTAATCTTATCATTTCCCTGCTCGTAAACACGGATATGGTCAACCACTTCAAAACCTGCATCTTTACGCATGGTCTGAATTTTACTGATAACCTCACGCACAAATCCTTCCTCGATTAACTCCGGTGTCAGGTTTGTATCCAATACAACGGTAATACCGTGATCTTCCTCGCTCACATAGCCATCCATCTGTGCTGTTTCTACCAGCAAATCCTCTGTTGCCAGCACTTCATCTACGCCGCCAACCGTAACAGTCACTTCACCGGAAGCATTCAACGCATCCATCGTAGCATTGCCATCTAATCCGGCAAGCACTTCTTTCAATTCGTTCAAACGGCTTCCGAAACGGCGTCCGAGAGTACGAAGCTGCGGCTTAAACTGATATGTCGTAAATTCTTTTGTATCATTGGTAAATACAACTTCTTTTACATTCAGCTCATCTGCGATAATTTCTTTATAGAAATCGGACAATTCGCCTTCTGCCTTTACATACATTTTTCCAATTGGCTGACGGTTTTTGATATTTGCTGTATTACGGCATGCACGGCCAAGAACAACAATGTCCAAAAGCTGTTTCATCTGTGTCTCAAGTTCTTTGTCAATCCATTCTTCCTTAACTTTCGGAAAATCACACAAATGAATACTTTCCGGCGCTTTTGAATCCAGATTGCACACGAGATTCTGATAAATGCTCTCGGTCATAAATGGAATCATCGGAGCTGCTGCCTTACTGATTGTTACAAGTGCTGTATACAAAGTCATGTAGGCATTCATTTTATCCTGCTCCATGCCTTTTGCCCAGAAACGATCACGACAGCGGCGCACATACCAGTTACTCATATCTTCCACAAAACTCTGCAGTGCTTTTGCGGTCTCCGGAATTTTGTAGTTGTCAAGGTCCTCATCAACTTCTTTAACCGTCGAATACAGACGGGACAAAAGCCAGCGGTCCATAATCGAAAGTTTATCATATTCTAATGTATGCTCGGTTGGATTAAACTGGTCAATCTCCGCATACAACACATAAAAGGCATATGTGTTCCACAGTGTACCCATGAATTTACGCTGTCCTTCGGTAACTGCTTTTCCATGGAAACGGTTCGGCAGCCATGGCGCACTGTTTACATAGAAATACCAGCGGATTGCGTCTGCTCCATAATTTTCCAGAGCATCAAACGGATCTACGGCATTTCCCTTACTCTTACTCATCTTCTGTCCATTTTCATCCTGCACATGTCCAAGAACGATTACATTTTCATATGGTGCTTTGTTGAAAAGTAAAGTAGATTCTGCCATCAGCGAATGGAACCATCCACGTGTCTGGTCAACCGCCTCGGAGATAAACTGGGCCGGAAACTGTTTCTCAAACACGTCTTTATTTTCAAATGGATAGTGATACTGTGCAAATGGCATCGCACCGGAGTCAAACCAACAGTCGATTACTTCCGGTACACGGTGCATAACTTTTCCACAATCCGGACAGGTAAAGGTTACTTCATCAATGTATGGACGGTGGAGTTCTACCTCAGCGGCTTTTGGATCTCCGGCACGCTCTGCCAGTTCTTTTCTTCCGCCGATACATTCCTGATGTCCACATCCTTCACACTCCCAGATGTTTAATGGAGTTCCCCAATAACGGTTACGGGAAATTGCCCAGTCCTGAATATTCTCTAACCAGTTTCCAAAACGTCCTTTTCCAATTGACTCCGGAATCCAGTTTACAGTGTTATTATTTTTAATCAAATCGTCTTTTACTGCTGTTTCACGGATATACCAGGATTCTCTTGCATAGTAAATCAACGGTGTATCACAGCGCCAGCAGTGTGGATATTCATGCTCAAACTTCGGTGCATCAAACAACTGTCCTCTGGCATCTAAGTCTTTTAATACCTCAGGGTCCGCTTTCTTTACGAAAATACCTGCAAATGGAGTCTCTTCTGTCAACTCACCTTTTTCATTTACAAACTGCACAAAAGGAAGGTCATAGTTTCTTCCCACATTGGCATCATCTTCACCAAATGCCGGTGCGATATGAACAATACCGGTACCATCGGTCATCGTAACGTAAGTATCACAGGTTACGAAAAATCCTTTTTTGTTCTGCTTATCAGCACACTCTTTTGCGCAGGCAAACAATGGCTCATATTCTTTATGCTCTAATGCGGTTCCCGGGAAACTCTCTAACACTTCATAAGCCGGCTCATCATCTTTTGCCAGTTTACCGGTTTACCTTCCGCATCGTTCAGTGCTACATCTTCACCTACTGTTTCATATCCAGCCACTTTATTCAATGCT
>ENA-ORCP01002243-ORCP01002243.1-human-gut-metagenome-genome-assembly--contig:-NODE-2243-length-15670-cov-6.736548_pt1 | contig 15670 bp, 9 predicted proteins | sample MGYA00242990_ERZ507991 | MGnify/ENA primary metagenome ERZ507991 (study PRJEB26167, sample SAMN06115496) | human gut metagenome | host: Homo sapiens | place: China:Henan | collected 2015-05-07 | study... | reverse complement strand
GATTTCATCTTGACAATCTTATATGGGTGTGGAATTCGCAGATTCCCGAATGTTATCCGGGCGATGACGTTGTGGATATAATTTCGAGGGATATGTATCCGCCTGAACACGAGCATACCTCGCAGAGCGAAATGTACTATAACCTGTGTGAGATAACGTCTGCTAAGAAAATAACGATAATCGGTGAAACAGGTACGTTGCCGAGTCCCGAAGCGGTAGTATCCGAAAAAGTCGGCTGGTCGTCCTATATGACGTGGTCAAAACCGTTCTGCCTTACCGAAAAGTTCAATACCTTCGAACAGCTTAAAAAGGTGTATAACAGCGAATATGCCGTGACTAAGGACACGCTTCCCGATTTGTATTGAGCTATGAAGGAAAGATAGCATCGGGAGATACCCTATCAATGTTTCACCTTTGCCGGCGACTTAGATTTCGATCGGTTTGAAATCGAACATTTCCGAATATTATATTAAATACCGCAAATCCGTTTTGCTTACAGGACGGGTTTGCGGTATCGTCATATAAAACAGGAATGTGCATATATAAATTTTATATGGCAAAATCGGCATTTTGACATATTTTCGGTTAAAACAACGATACGAAAATGAGAAATAAGACAAAAGTTAAGCGATTTTTCTATTGACTTTGCCCTTTATATGTGGTACAATACTAAAATGTATCATAATGGATTGATATGCGTTCGGGCTGAAATTCAGCAGTGTCGAAAGGTGCAGATTTTCCCTTTATTATGCGGAAAACACGAGCGTATAAATATCCGTGAATAAATTAAGGAGTGGTAAAGCCCATGGTGAATGTCAAGCAGGTAAAGCTGGGTAGAAATACCCGTATGAGTTTTTCCAAGATCAATGAAGTTCAGAAGATGCCGAACCTCATCGAAATTCAGAAGGATTCATATAAGTGGTTTTTGGACGAGGGTATAAAGGAAGTATTCAAGGATATTTCTTCTATTACCGACGCTAACGGCAAGCTGGTACTGAGTTTCGTTGATTATCGTCTCGATGAGAACCCCAAGTATTCTATAGAGGAGTGCAAAGAACGTGATACAACGTATGCGGCACCCCTTCGTGTAAAGGCACAGCTCAGAAACAACGAAACCGGAGAGGTTGTCGAGAATGAGATATTCATGGGCGACTTCCCGCTGATGACCGAAAGCGGCACATTCGTAATCAACGGTGCCGAGCGTGTCATTGTTTCACAGTTGGTTCGTTCTCCCGGCGTTTATTACGGCTTTGACTACGATAAAACGGGTAAGAAGTTATTCAAGTCAACTGTTATCCCTAACAGAGGTGCATGGCTCGAATACGAGATGGACTCAAACGACATCTTCTATGTCCGTATAGATAAAAACAGAAAGATACCGGCAACAACATTCATCCGTGCACTCGGTATCAGCAGTGACGACGACCTTATCGATCTGTTCGGCGAAGACCCCAGAATAGTTCAGACGATTCAGGAAAAGGACGCTACAAAGAACACCGAAGAGGCTTTACTTGAAGTATACAGAAAGTTAAGACCCGGTGAGCCTCCTACGGTCGATTCCGCAAATACTCATATCAACAATCTTTTCTTTGACGCAAAGAGATATGACCTTGCAAGATTCGGACGTTACAAGTACAACAAGAAGCTCGGAGTTGCTTCGAGAATTGCCGGTCATAAGGCTGCTCAGCCGATTATAGACCCTACCACGGGCGAGATTCTTGTTGACGAGAACGAGTTCATCAACGCTGAAAAGGCACAGGCTGTAGAGCAGGCAGGCGTTAAGGAATGCGTAATCTTCTCCGAGGAAAAAATTGCAAAGGTTCTCGGAAACGGAATGGTCGATATAGCCGGTTACATTCCCGAATCTATAGATGCAGAATCACTCGGTATCAACGAGAAGGTATGCTTCAGCGTACTGCGTGAGATACTTGACAAGTGCGGTGATGATGTTGAGGCACTCACAGCCGAGCTTTCAAACAGAGTAGAAGACCTTATCCCCAAGCACATCACTCTTGACGATATATTCGCAACAGTAAGCTACTTCATCAATCTTTGCGAAGGTGTCGGTGAGGTTGACGATATAGACCACCTCGGAAACAGACGTATCCGTAGCGTAGGTGAGCTTTTACAGAACCAGTTCAGAATCGGTTTTGCAAGAATGGAAAGAGTTATCCGTGAAAGAATGGGACTTCAGTCACAGGAAGGCGACAAGGTAACTCCCAACGCCCTTATCAATATCCGTCCCGTTGTTGCGGCTATCAAGGAGTTCTTCGGTTCTTCGCCGCTTTCACAGTTCATGGATCAGAACAACCCCCTTGCAGAGCTTACTCATAAGAGAAGACTTTCAGCACTCGGCCCCGGCGGTCTTTCCCGTGACCGTGCGAGCTTCGAAGTTCGAGATGTTCACTATTCCCACTACGGAAGAATGTGTCCTATCGAAACCCCCGAAGGTCCTAACATCGGTCTTATCTCTTATCTTGCTTCATTCGCAAAGATAAACAAGTACGGCTTTATTGAAGCTCCTTACCGTAAGGTTGACAAGGAAACGGGCGTTGTACTTGACGAAGTAACCTATATGACTGCCGATATGGAGGATAATTACGTTGTAGCACAGGCCAACGAACCTCTTGACGAGCAGGGAAAATTCGCAAGAAAGCGTGTAAATGCACGTTTCCGTGAAGAGATCCTTGAAGTTGACCGTGACCGTGTAGACTACATGGACGTTTCGCCTAAGATGGTCGTTTCTGTCGCTACTGCGATGATTCCGTTCCTTGAGAACGATGACGCAAACCGTGCTCTTATGGGTGCGAACATGCAGCGTCAGGCAGTACCGCTTATGGTAACACAGAATCCTATCGTAGGTACCGGTATGGAATACAAGGCAGCCGTTGATTCGGGTGCGGTTGTAGTAGCAAAGGAAGACGGCGTTGTAACAAAGTGCAGTGCCGACGAAATCGTTGTTACCGATGGCAACGGTGTTGAACACAGCTACAAGCTGATAAAGTTCAAGCGTTCAAACCAGGGCACCTGCGTAAACCAGCGTCCTGCCGTTACAAAGGGTATGGAGATAAAGGTCGGCGATGTTCTTGCTGACGGTCCCGCTACCAGCCAGGGTGAGATTTCACTCGGTAAGAATGCTCTTATCGGCTTCATGACATGGGAAGGTTACAACTACGAGGACGCCGTTCTTATAAATGAAAAACTCGTTTATAATGATGTTTACACATCAATCCATATAGAAGAATATGAGCTTGAATGCCGTGATACAAAGCTCGGACCGGAAGAGATAACAAGAGAGATCCCCAACGTTTCTGAGGACGCTCTTAAGGATCTTGACGAGCGTGGTATCATTCGTATCGGTGCCGAGGTTCACTCGGGCGATATTATGGTCGGCAAGGTTACACCTAAGGGTGAAACAGAGCTTACCGCAGAAGAAAGACTTCTCCGTGCTATCTTCGGTGATAAGGCAAGAGAAGTAAGAGATAATTCACTTCGTGTACCTCACGGCGAAAGCGGCATCATCGTTGACGTCAAGGTGTTCACAAGACAGAACTGTGATGAACTTTCACCCGGCGTAAATATGGTGGTAAGATGCTACATCGCACAGAAGCGTAAGATTTCTGTCGGCGATAAGATGGCGGGTCGTCACGGTAACAAGGGTGTCGTTTCCCGTATCTTAAAGCAGGAGGATATGCCTTTCCTTCCTGACGGTACACCGCTTGATATTGTACTGAACCCCCTCGGCGTTCCTTCACGAATGAACATTGGTCAGGTTCTCGAGGTACACCTCGGTTATGCTTGTAAGGCACTTGACTGGCAGATAATGACCCCTGTATTTGACGGCGCTCACGAGGCCGACATCAGAGCTTGCTTTGAAAAGGCTGAGGCTGAACGTGAAAACTACAAGGATAAGGATTCCGCAAGGATAGACTTCTCTAAGATTCCTATGCGTCCTGACTGCAAGACACAGCTTACAGACGGTCGTACAGGCGAGAAGTTCGACAGCCCTGTAACAGTAGGTTATATGTACTACCTCAAGCTCCACCACCTTGTTGACGATAAGATTCACGCACGTTCAACCGGTCCTTACTCACTGGTAACACAGCAGCCTCTCGGCGGTAAGGCACAGTTCGGCGGACAGCGTTTCGGTGAGATGGAAGTTTGGGCACTTGAGGCTTACGGTGCGGCTTATACACTTCAGGAAATCCTTACTGTAAAGTCGGACGATATAGTAGGACGTGTTAAAACTTACGAGGCAATCGTCAAGGGCGATCCTGTTCCTAAGGCAGGCGTTCCCGAGAGCTTCAAGGTTCTGTTCAAGGAGCTTCAGTCACTCGGTCTTGACATCAAGGTACTTGATGCGGACAAGAATGAGATTGATCTCAGACAGACTTACGAAGAAGACGATGAATACGGTCAGGCAGCAGGCGAGGATACATTTGAGTATGTAGCCGAGGACGGCTCTCTTGATGACGGTTTCACAACTAAGGATATAGACGAAGACAGCGAATTCTATGCCGATAAGGACGATGAAGATGATTTTGACATCGACTTCAACGAAAATGACGCTGACGACTCGTTTGATGAATAATCAGACGATGATTTAAGCATAGGCATTGACAGAAAAGCGTGTGTTATCACACATAAACTTCTATAGAAAGAATTGAGGTCTGTAAATTGGCATATAAAACATTTGATTCAATGAAGATCGGTCTTGCTTCTCCGGATCAGATCCGTGCATGGAGCTACGGCGTTGTTGAGCGTCCCGAAACAATCAACTACAGAACACAGAAGCCCGAAAGAGGCGGTCTGTACTGCGAAAAGATATTTGGTCCTACAAAGGACTGGGAGTGTTCCTGCGGTAAATACAAGAGAATCCGTTTCAAAGGTAAAATATGTGAGCGTTGCGGCGTTGAAGTAACACGCAACAAGGTAAGACGTGAGCGTATGGGTCACATAGAGCTCGCGGCTCCCGTATCGCATATCTGGTATTTCAAGGGTACACCCAGCCGTATCGGTCAGGTACTTGATATTTCACCCAAAAGACTTGAAGAAGTTCTTTATTTCACTAAGTATATAGTTGTCGATCCCGGCGATACTGTTCTTACAAAGAAGCAGATACTCACAGAAAAAGAGTATGCTGATATGAGAGAGCGTTATGAGGATGATTTCAGAGCCGAGATGGGCGCAGAAGCTATTAAGGAGCTTCTTTGCGAAATCGACCTTGACAAGCTGTCCGAGGAGCTTAAGAAAGAGCTTGAGGATACTCAGCAGGGTCAGAAGAGAGTCAAGTTATTAAAAAGACTTGATGTTGTTGAGGCATTCAGACTCAGCGGTAACCGTCCCGAATGGATGATACTCGACTGCATACCCGTAATTCCTCCGGATCTGCGTCCTATGGTTATGCTGGACGGCGGCAGATTCGCCACTTCCGACCTTAACGATCTGTACAGACGTGTTATCAACAGAAACAACCGTCTTACAAAGATGAAGGAGCTTCACGCACCTGACATTATCATCAGAAACGAAAAGAGAATGCTTCAGGAAGCTGTTGACGCACTTATCGACAACGGCAGACACGGCAGAGCGGTTACAGGCCCTTCAAACCGTCCTCTGAAATCTCTTTCGGATATGCTCAAGGGTAAGCAGGGACGTTTCCGTCAGAACCTTCTCGGTAAGCGTGTTGACTATTCAGGACGTTCAGTTATCGTAGTAGGCCCCGATCTTAAGATGGATCAGTGCGGTCTTCCCAAAGAAATGGCTATCGAACTGTTCAAGCCCTTTGTAATGAAGGAGCTTGACAAGCGTGGTATCGCTAACAATATAAAGAGTGCAAGAAAGATGGTAGAGCAGGCTAAGGATCCTGCTGTATGGGATGCTCTTGAAGAAGTTATCAAGGATCACCCCGTACTGCTCAACCGTGCGCCTACACTGCACAGACTCGGTATTCAGGCATTTATGCCGGTACTGGTCGAGGGTCGTGCAATCAAGCTGCATCCGCTGGTTTGTACAGCGTTCAACGCAGACTTTGACGGTGACCAGATGGCAGTGCATCTTCCTCTGTCTGAGGAAGCACAGAACGAGGCAAGAACACTTATGCTTGCCGCAAAGAACCTGCTGAAGCCTTCAGACGGCCGTCCTGTTACAGTACCTACTCAGGATATGGTGCTCGGTTCTTATTATCTTACTATCGACAAGCCCGGCGAAAAGGGCGAGGGTAAAGTATTCCGTGACTTCAATGAGGCTATTATGGCTTACAATGAAGGGGATATTACAATCCACTCGGCTATCAAGGTAAGAGTTACCAAGGACGTAGGCGGAGATCACCCCGAAACAAAGATAATCGACGCTACGGTAGGACGTATTCTTTTCAACGAGCATATTCCTCAGGATCTCGGCTTTGTTGACAGAAACGACCCCGAAAAGAAGTTTGATCTCGAAATCGGCTTCAAGGTAAGAAAGAAAGAGCTCGGAAAAATCATCGACAAGTGCCTTAAGGTTCACGGAACACCTATGACAGCACAGGTTCTTGATAAAATAAAGGCAATGGGTTACAAATACTCGACAAAGGCGGCAATCACAGTAGCTGTATGCGATGCTACAATACCGCCCGAGAAAAAGGATATTCTTGCAAATGCGGATGCACAGGTTCAGGAAATCAACGAGTATTTCAACAACGGTTTCATTTCGAATGCCGAAAGAAAATCTCAGGTGCTTTCAGTTTGGAACCAGGCTACAACAGATGTTACAGTTGCACTGACAAAGGGTCTTGATGATTACAACCCCATCTATATGATGGCAGACTCAGGAGCCCGTGGTAGTACAAACCAGATAAGACAGCTTGCAGGTATGCGTGGACTTATCGCAAATACATCGGGTGAAACGATTGAAATCCCGATCAGAGCTAACTACCGTGAAGGTCTTAACATCCTCGAATACTTCATTTCTTCAAGAGGTGCGAGAAAGGGTCTTGCCGATACGGCGTTAAGAACAGCCGACTCAGGTTACCTTACAAGACGTCTTGTTGACGTATCACAGGAAGTTATCGTAAGAACCGATGACTGCGGTACTACAGATGGTATCGACATTTACGAGATTCGTGAAGGCAAGGAGCTTATCGAGTCGCTTGAAGAACGTCTTACAGGCAGATACCTTGCCGAAGATTTCACTGATGACAACGGTGAAGTCCTTGTTTCAAAGGATAAGCTGATAACGGAAGCTGATGCCAAGATGATAGTTGCATCGGGCGTAAAGACCGTTAAAATTCGTTCAGTTCTTACCTGTCATGCAGAACACGGAGTCTGCGCAAAGTGCTACGGTTCTTCACTTGCTAACGGCAAGAAGATTACAATCGGCGAAGCAGTTGGTATCATAGCAGCACAGTCTATCGGTGAGCCCGGTACACAGCTTACTATGAGAACGTTCCATACCGGTGGTATTGCATCGGCTGAAGATATTACACAGGGTCTTCCCAGAGTAGAAGAACTGTTCGAGTCACGTCGTCCCAAGAATGCCGCAATTATGGCTAAGCATTCCGGTAAGACGAGAATCGACGAGATAAAGAAAACCAGACACGTTATCATTACAACAGCTGACGGCGAGGAGCATCCTTATCCCGTACCTTTCGGCTACAAGCTGAAAATACAGGATGGTGATTTCATCGAAGCCGGTGAAACACTTACAGAAGGAAGCGTAAATCCTCACGATGTACTTGAGGTAAAGGGCGAGGAAGCAGTTCAGAACTACATTATCGCCGAGGTACAGAAGGTATATCGTTTACAGGGTGTTGACATCAACGATAAGCATATCGAAGTTATTGTTCGTCAGATGATGAGAAAGGCTCGTGTAACCAACCCCGGCAGCAGTTATCTGCTTCCCGGCTCGGTTATTGACAAGAATGAGCTTGTCAAGGTAAACAATGAGCTTGAACAGCGTAAGGAAGCCGGCGAACAGATTGAACCCGTAGAGTGCGAAGCTGTTCTTCTCGGTATCACAAAGGCTGCACTTGCAACAGACAGCTTTATGTCTGCTGCTTCATTCCAGGAAACCACAAGAGTTCTTACCGACGCTGCAATTCACGGCAAGGTAGATCCGCTGCTCGGTCTGAAGGAAAATGTTATCATAGGTAAGCTTATTCCCGCAGGCACAGGTCTTGAGGCAATGGAGAAGGAAAAAGAAGAAAGAGAAAAGGCTGCCGAAGCTGTTGCTGAATCGGATGAAAACGAATCAGACAGTGAAGAAGTTGGCGAAACTGCACAAAATTAAGTTGTAATTCAGTCCAAAGGCGACGATTGTTACAAAGTTTTTTCGGTAAAATGAAAAGGCTTGACAATCGCCGCCTTTTTGTATATAATATTTAAATGTGTGCAGAATAAATGCGTAAAAGCGTTATTCTGTGGCATAAATTTTTAATAATTTTGCAAGGAGGTGTAACATTTGCCAACCTTTAACCAGCTCGTTCGTAAGGGCAGAGCAGTTGCAGAAAAGAAGTCTAAGGCTCCCGCACTGCAGAAGAGCATGAACACTCTGAAGAAGGAAACAGTAGATATGTCTTCTCCCCAGAAGAGAGGCGTATGCACAGCTGTTCGTACTGCTACCCCTAAGAAGCCTAACTCTGCTATGAGAAAGATTGCCAGAGTAAGACTTTCCAACGGTTATGAAGTTACTGCTTATATTCCGGGTATCGGACACAAACTGCAGGAACACAGCGTTGTACTGATCCGTGGCGGCCGTGTTAAGGATCTCCCCGGTGTACGTTACCACATTGTAAGAGGCACACTTGATGCTCAGGGTGTTGACGGAAGAATGCAGGGCAGATCAAAGTACGGAGCTAAGCGTCCGAAGGCTGGTGCGAAAAAAGCGTAACTGATGACTTTTAGCCACTTTTGTGGAGTAATATATTATATTACCTCTGCAATTGGACGGCGGGAGTTAATCGCTTTCGAGTACCGATGATTTTCATTATTTATGAAGGAGGGAAGTAAAGTGCCAAGAAGAGGTAATGTTCCTAAGCGTGATGTATTACCCGATCCTATGTACGGCTCAGAGCTCGTAACAAGACTCGTAAACAATATCATGCTCGACGGCAAGAAGGGTGTTGCTCAGAAGATCGTATACGGTGCATTTGACATCGTAGCTGAGAAGTCAGGTAAGGGCGCACTTGAAGCTTTTGAAGAAGCTATGGAAAATATCATGCCTCAGTTAGAGGTAAAGGCACGCCGTGTCGGCGGTGCCACATATCAGGTTCCTATGGAAGTTCGTCCCGAAAGAAGAAGAACTTTAGGTCTGAGATGGATTACTCTGTACGCAAGACAGAGAAACGAAAAGACAATGAAGGAAAGACTTGCAAACGAGATCCTCGACGCTATGAACGGTCAGGGCGGAGCTTGCAAGAAGCGCGATGATACACACAGAATGGCTGAAGCTAACAGAGCTTTCGCACATTACAAGTGGTAATCAATAAAACGGAGGAAATATGGCTAGAGACGTAACTCTTGAAATGACCCGTAATATTGGTATCATGGCTCACATCGACGCAGGTAAGACAACTACGACCGAGCGTATCCTGTTCTACACCGGTATCAACCACAAGATCGGTGAGACCCACGACGGTTCTGCTACGATGGACTGGATGGAGCAGGAGCAGGAAAGAGGTATCACAATTACTTCTGCTGCTACTACTGCATACTGGAAGAAGCACAGAATCAATATTATCGATACTCCCGGACACGTTGACTTTACTGTTGAAGTTGAGCGTTCGCTGCGAGTTCTTGACGGATCTGTTACAGTTTTATGTGCTAAGGGCGGTGTTGAGCCCCAGTCAGAAACTGTATGGCGTCAGGCAGACAAGTATCATGTTCCGAGAATGGCATACATCAACAAGATGGACATCATGGGTGCAGACTTCTATAATGTTGTAAGCATGATGAAGGACAGACTTAAATGTAATGCTGTTCCGATACAGCTCCCTATCGGTGCCGAAGATACATTCAGAGGTATCGTTGACCTTATCGAAATGAAAGCTGACATCTACTATGATGATCTCGGTAAGGACATGCGTGTGGAAGAAATTCCGGACGACATGAAGGAGAAGGCTCAGGAATATCACGATGCACTCATCGAGGCTGTTGCTGAGCAGGACGAGGAACTTATGAACAAGTACCTCGAAGGTGAAGAAATCACCGTTGAAGAAATCAAGGCTGTACTCAGAAAGGCTACGATTGACAATGAGATCGTTCCTGTAACCTGTGGTACATCTTATAAGAATAAGGGCGTACAGAAGCTCCTCGATGCGATCGTTGACTATATGCCCTCACCTCTTGATGTTCCTTCTATCAAGGGTGTTAACCCCGAAACAGGCGAAGAAGTTGAAAGACACGCAGGCGACGATCAGCCGTTCTCTGCACTTGCTTTCAAGATTGCTACAGACCCCTTCGTTGGTAAGCTCTGCTTCTTCAGAGTTTACTCAGGTATCGTAGCAGCCGGTTCTACTGTTCTTAACGCAACTAAGGACAAGAAGGAGCGTATGGGACGTATTCTTCAGATGCACGCTAACCACAGAGCAGACCTCGAAGTTTGCTACTGCGGCGATATTGCAGCTGCTGTAGGTGTTAAGAACACTACAACAGGTGATACGCTGTGTGATGAGAACAATCCCGTAATCCTTGAGTCTATGGAATTCCCCGAGCCTGTTATCTCGCTCGCTATTGAACCCAAGACCAAGGCAGGTCAGGAAAAGATGGCTATTGCTCTTGCAAAGCTCGCAGAGGAAGACCCCACTTTCAGAACCTATACAAATGAGGAAACAGGTCAGACAATCATCGCCGGAATGGGCGAACTTCACCTTGAAATCATCGTAGACAGACTTCTCCGTGAATTTAAGGTTGAGGCTAATGTCGGTGCTCCTCAGGTTGCATATAAAGAGACAATCACCACTAATGCAGACGTTGATACAAAGTATGCACGTCAGTCAGGTGGTAAGGGTCAGTACGGTCACGTTAAGCTCCACGTTTACCCGAACGAGTCCGGTAAGGGCTATGAGTTCATTAACGCAATTGTCGGCGGTTCAATTCCTAAGGAATATATCCCCGCAGTTGACGCAGGTATTCAGGGCGCTTTACAGTCCGGTGTTCTTGCAGGCTATCAGACAGTAGACGTTAAGGTTGAGCTTTATGACGGTTCATACCACGAGGTCGACTCTTCTGAAATGGCATTCAAGATCGCAGGTTCAATGGCTATCAAGGAAGCATGCCGCAAGGCTAACCCCGTTATCCTTGAACCTATCATGAAGGTAGTTGTAACAGTTCCCGAAGAATACATGGGCGACGTTATCGGCGACTTAGGTTCACGTCGTGGTGAGATACAGGGTATGGAAGACAGAAACGGCGTTAAGCAGATCAATGCTTTCGTTCCTCTGTCAGAAATGTTCGGTTACTCAAACGATCTGCGTTCTAAGTCACAGGGTCGTGGTCAGTATGTAATGGAACCCAGCCACTACATTCAGGTTCCCAAGTCAATTGCAGATGGAATCATCAGCAAGAGAGCTAAGGACTAATAAAATTTTTCTGAAAGAGCAAAAAAGACTTGTTTTTTGAGAAATAATCTGATAAAATACTAAGTGTATGGAATACACATAATTAAAGGAGGAAAATTCCAATGGCAAAGCAGAAATTTGAACGTACCAAGCCCCACGTAAACATTGGTACAATCGGTCACGTAGACCACGGTAAGACTACTTTAACAGCAGCTATCACTAAGGTTCTTTCACTCAAGGGCTATGCTCAGTTCGAAGCATACGATATGATCGACAAGGCTCCCGAGGAGAGAGAGCGTGGTATCACAATCAACACAGCTCACGTTGAGTATGAGACAGACAAGCGTCACTACGCACACGTTGACTGCCCCGGCCATGCTGACTATATCAAGAACATGATTACAGGTGCTGCTCAGATGGACGGTGCTATCCTCGTTGTTGCCGGTACAGACGGTCCTATGGCTCAGACTAAGGAGCACATCCTTCTCGCTCACCAGGTAGGCGTTCCCGCAATCGTTGTATTCATCAACAAGTGCGATGACGTTGACGATCCCGAGCTTCTCGACCTCGTTGAGATGGATATCCGTGAGACACTTTCAGAGCATGACTTCCCCGGCGATGACGTTCCCGTTATCCGTGGTTCAGCTAAGGTTGCTCTTGATTGCCCCAGCAAGGACATCAACGCTCCCGAATATGCTTGCATCATAGAGCTTATGAATGCAGTTGACGATTACATTCCTACTCCTGATCGTAAGGCTGATCTCCCCTTCCTTATGCCTGTTGAGGATACTATGACAATTTCCGGTCGTGGTACAGTTGCTACAGGTAGAGTTGAGAGAGGTATCCTCAAGCTCAACGATACAGTTGAAATCACAGGTCTTACAGACGAGCCTAAGCAGACAGTTGTAACAGGTATCGAAATGTTCCGTAAGCTCCTTGACTTCGCTGAGGCTGGTGACAACATCGGTACACTTCTCCGTGGTATCCAGAGAAACGAAATCGAGCGTGGTCAGGTTCTCTGCAAGCCCGGTTCAATCCACCCCCACAAGAAGTTTAAGGGTCAGGTTTACGTATTAAAGAAAGAAGAAGGCGGACGTCATACTCCTTTCTTCTCAAACTACAGACCTCAGTTCTTCTTCAGAACAACTGACGTTACAGGTGTTATCACACTTCCCGCTGACAAGGAAATGTGCATGCCCGGCGATAACGTAACAATGGATGTTGAGCTTATCACTCCTATCGCTATCGAAGAAGGTCTCCGTTTCGCTATCCGTGAAGGCGGCAGAACTGTTGGTTCAGGCGTAGTTACAGCTATCAACGAATAATTTGAGATTTTAACATCTTATATAAGACGATATCCGCTTTCACAAGCGGATATTGTTTTTATATAATTCTTTTCGAGAGGTTTTTATGCAGCTTCCTGAATATGTTTATGAGATATTACAAAAACTTAATAACAACGGGTATGAAGCGTACTGCGTCGGTGGCTGTGTAAGAGATTATCTGCTCGGTCAATGTCCGGAAGACTATGATGTAACGACATCTGCACTGCCCGAACAGATAATAGAAGTTTTTGATGGATACCGTTTGCTGACGGTTGGATTAAAGCACGGAACCGTAACGGTAATAATCAATAAGCATCCGGTAGAAATCACAACTTACAGAATCGACGGCGAATATATCGATCACCGCCATCCTTCAAAAGTCGGATTTACTCCGAATCTTGCTGACGACCTTGCAAGACGGGATTTAACGATCAATGCCATAGCGTATAATGATAAGGTCGGTATGGTCGATTTGTACGGCGGGGCAGAGGACCTGAAAAACGGCATTATAAGATGCGTCGGAGATCCGATGAAACGCTTTGACGAGGACGGTTTAAGGATTCTCCGTGCCTTGCGTTTTGCGTCACGCTATGGTTTTAGCATTGATAAGGCAACATCGGACGCTATTCACAGACAGAAATTCCTGCTTTCATTTATTTCTGCGGAGCGGATAAATAGTGAGCTGTGCGGAATACTTACCGGCGATTGCTATGACATTCTCCGCAATTACAGCGATGTTATCTGCGAGATTATTCCCGAGATGTATCCGTGCATAGGCTTTGAACAGCATTCAAAGTATCACGATAAGACGGTTTACGGTCATATAGCTGCTACCGTGGCTGCCGCTGAGCCTACTGTTGAAGCTCGCCTTACAATGCTTTTGCATGATATAGGCAAGCCTGACAGCTTTTTTATGAAGGATGGTGCAGGCCATTTTTACGGTCATGCCGATGTCAGCTGTAAAATTGCCGAAAAAATACTTGAAAGATTGCGTTTCAGCAATAAAATTAAAGACGAGGTATTGTTTTTAATCGAAAATCATGGTATAGTTATTAACGATGATATTCGCAGTATAAGAAGAGGCGTTGCACGTTACGGTGCGGAGCGTTTTATTAAACTGATAAAGGTGCATTATTATGACACCTGCGGAAAATCACCTGCATATTTCGGCGAAAAAGCGTTTTTTGACAGCATCGAAAAGCATACGAGGGAGTTTCTTCAAAACGAACCGCCTATGAGCCTTAAACAGCTTAAAGTCAACGGTTCCGACATTTCACGGCTTGGCTTTACGGGTAAAGAAATCGGGAAGGCTCTCAATTTTCTGCTTGAACAGGTTGTAAACGGAAATTGCGAAAACGATAAGGATAGCCTTTTGGCTTTGATAGAAAATAATTATTTGTAAACGGAAAGGATTAAGAGTATGTCTGCTACCGATATTGGAATTGATTTAGGCACGGCGAATGTTATAATTACGCTTGGAAACAAGGGCATCGTTGTCAACGAGCCGTCTGTTGTTGCTTATGATAAAAAGAAACACTGTGTTCTTGCTGTAGGAAACGAAGCGTACAAAATGATTGGCAGAACGCCCGAATATATTGTTGCGGTAAAACCGCTCAAAGACGGTGTTATCTCTGATAATGAGATGACGGAAGCAATGATAATCGAATTTATCAGAAAGGTTATCGGACGAATTGTTAAGCCGAGAATTATTCTTTGCGTCCCTTCGTCTGTTACCGATGTCGAAAACAGAGCTGTAGTTGAGGCTGCGCTTTGTGCCGGTGCAAGAAAGGTATTTATTATAGAAGAACCTATTGCCGCACTGCTCGGTGCAGGTATTGATATTTCAAAGCCTAACGGCACAATGGTTGTCGATGTCGGCGGAGGAACGGCTGATATTGCGGTTGCCGTACTCTTCCTTCCATGCCCAGGCATGCTTCAAGAATGCCTCACGTCCGATCTCCTTCTTATCTATTCCCTCGGCCTTAAGCTTCTCTGTAACCTTAACCTCTGTTGCTATTGCGGCATGATCGGTTCCCGGCTGCCACAATGCTGAGTATCCCTGCATTCTCTTAAATCTGATGAGGATATCCTGCATTGTATTGTCAAGAGCGTGTCCCATGTGAAGCTGTCCTGTTACATTTGGAGGTGGCATTACTATTGTAAATGGCTTCTTACTCCTGTCTACCTCTGCATGGAAATACTTCTTCTCTTCCCATTTCCTGTACAGTCTGTCTTCAATCTCCGCCGGATTGTAGGTTTTTTCTAGTTCTTTCATAATCTGCATCCTTTCTATCTAATGGCACGGCTCACGAAGTTATGGCGTGCTTTTCTTTGTAATAATGTCTGTGACACCTTCTTTAATATTTATGCATATTGCATTATAAATCTATATCTGCAAATTGTCACTATGCCAGCTGTTTTCTGAAATCGTCCTTAAGCTCCGTAAGAACGCTGTCCACTCGTCTGTCATAGTCGGAAATATTTCCATGAAGCTTATTATACACCGCCTTCTGGACTTTATTATATATGGTCATCTCTGCCACATCATCCTTGCAGTCAGCGATCTCCATCATAACATCATCGAAGAAGCTCTCCGGCATACCATGTCTCTTGATCTCCCTCTTTAATGTGGCAGAATCCACAGTAACGGCTGTCACATAAAGATACTCTATCAGTGACTCCTCATTGTGATTAAGCTTATATGCCTTAAGGAAGCACTGTCTCGCCTCCTCCCTCTGGAGATTTCCGGACAACATACTTACAAGCTTCGCATATTACCGCTATTTTTACTTGTTATTGGGCTTACAACGCT
>ENA-ORCP01002230-ORCP01002230.1-human-gut-metagenome-genome-assembly--contig:-NODE-2230-length-15732-cov-4.656340_pt1 | contig 15732 bp, 19 predicted proteins | sample MGYA00242990_ERZ507991 | MGnify/ENA primary metagenome ERZ507991 (study PRJEB26167, sample SAMN06115496) | human gut metagenome | host: Homo sapiens | place: China:Henan | collected 2015-05-07... | reverse complement strand
GAGTATCTTTGTAAACATCAATGAGACAATCATATTATTACATTATTCGAGCAATTGTGGATTCTTTTTCCTATTTCAATGTTGGGAAAGCGGTGTTTGATACCGTTTCACTGAAAAACATCGTGGTTGATTTTATTGCGAATTATTTCATCATTGCGGTGCGTATTGTTCTGCCGGTTTTCTGTTGTATGCTGCTGATTAATGTTGTGCTTGGTGTACTTGCTAAGGCAGCACCACAGATGAACATGTTTGTGGTTGGTATGCAGATTAAGGTGCTGGCAGGACTGGCTGTTTTGGTAATTGTGATACAGAGTTTTCCGATGGTTTCAGATTACATTTTTGGTGAAATGAAGGACGTAATCACACAGGTGATTCATTTGTTTACACCGAAGTGAAAAGTCGGATGAGTTGGCAGGTGATTATTTGGTATATTCCTATAACCTTCAGCTTTTTGCCAAAGACGGTGAGGGCGGTGAAAAAACAGAACCCGCGACACCCAAAAAGCTGGATAAGGCACGAGAAGAAGGACAGGCTCCAAAGAGCCAGGATTTGAACACGGCAGTTTTATTGCTTGTATTATTTGGATGCTTAAAAGTGTTCGGCAGTTTTATGATGAAACGGTTGTATGACATGTTTCAGTTTTATTATGGAAATATCAACGACTATGCAACGGATGTATTTACCGTTAAGCGTGCTGATGGTTTGCTTCAGTTTGGCCTCAAGGAGATTACCATTACGTTACTGCCGATGTTAGCACTTGCGATGATTGGCGCATTTGTTGTAAATGTTGTTCAGGTTAAATGGAAAGTTACATTAAAGCCGTTACAGCCAAAACCGAATAAAATTAATCCAATTAGCGGTTTTAAACGGATGTTTTCAAAAGATAAAATATTTGAATTGATTAAGGCGGTTGTTAAAGTAGGAATTTTGTTCTACGTGGTATATCAGGCGCTAAAAGATGAATGGGGCATGATTGTCAACATTTATCAGCTTGATATCTGGTCAGCGGTTAGCCTGATTGTTAGTACCGTGTTAAATATTGCCTTTCAGATTACGGCTGTTTTCTTTGTCATTGCTTTTGCGGACTGGATGTACCAGAAACGCAAGTTTAACAATGACATGAAAATGACGAAACAGGAAGTTAAAGACGAATATAAAAATACGGAAGGAAATCCACAGATTAAAGGCCAGATTCGAAGAAAGATGCAAGAGGCGTCAAGACGACGTATGATGCAGGAACTGCCGGAGGCGGATGTAGTTATCACGAACCCGACTCACTTGGCGGTTGCACTGAAATACGATAAGGAAGTAGCTGAGGCACCAATTGTTGTGGCAAAGGGTGCGGATTATCTGGCGGGCCGTATTCGTGAAGTGGCAAAGGAAAATAAGATTGAAATTGTAGAAAATAAGCCTTTGGCGAGAATGTTGTATCACAATGTAGAATTAGGAGAGCAGATTCCGCCGGAATTGTACCAGATGGTTGCAGAGATTTTAGCTTATGTATATGGATTACAAGGTAAAGTAAGTTGATTTTGATAGAAAAAACGTAAAGGAGGAAAAGCAATGCGTCGCGAAGATATGGTGTTAGGTGCATTTATCTTAGTACCTATTTTATGCTTAATTATTCCGGTTCCGCTCTTTTTGCTGGACTTGTTATTTGCATTAAATATTGCACTTTCGATGATTATTTTGTTTAATGCATTGTTTTCTAAAGAGCCTCTTGATATGTCGGCATTTCCGACGTTACTGCTTTTGACGACGTTATTTCGATTGTCGTTGAATGTCAGTTCTACAAGAAATATTTTGCTGAAGGCAGATGCCGGTAATGTAGTTGATACATTTGGTAACTTTGTCGGTGGTGGTAACTTAGTTGTTGGTGCTATTGTGTTCTTTGTATTGGTTATCATGCAGTTACTCGTTATCAACAAAGGTTCCGAGCGTGTGTCAGAAGTAACAGCGCGTTTTACACTGGATGCGATGCCCGGTAAACAGATGGCAATTGATGCTGATTTGAATACAGGTGCCATAACGGATGAGGAGGCAAAAGAACGCCGCGAAAAGATTCAACAGGAATCGGCTTTCTTTGGTTCCATGGATGGTGCTACAAAGTACGTCAAGGGAGATGCGACGGCGGGCTTAGTAATTACGGTTTTGAACTTCGTTGGTGGTATTGCGATTGGTGTTCTGATGAATGGCATGGACATTAATGCAGCGGTTCAGAGATATTCGATTTTGACAATTGGTGATGGTCTGGTAAGCCAGATTCCATCCCTTATGATTTCATTATCCACCGGTATTTTGGTAACGAAAGGTTCCAAAGAAGCGGATGTTGGCAATATTTTGAGAAGGCAGCTTTTTTCTACGCCGAAAGTACTTAATATTGTTGGTATTGCCTTGATTGGCTTAGGTTTGTTTACGCCACTGAACATGTTGGTATTTTGTGCCTATGGAATTATGTTTTTACTGACGGCAAGAATGATAGCAAATCAATTGGAGATGACAGAGACAGACGAGGCAGTTTCGGAAGAAGAGGAATCCGCAGAGGAAATCAGGAGACCGGAAAATGTCAGTTCACTGTTGCAGGTGGATGCCATTGAACTGGAATTTGGTTATGGAATTATTCCACTTGCCGATGTCAACCAGGGCGGTGACTTGCTAGACCGTGTGGTTATGATACGAAGACAGATTGCATTAGAGCTTGGCTGTGTTGTTCCGATGATTCGACTACGTGATAACATTCAGCTCAATCCAAATCAGTATCTGATTAAGATAAAAGGCGTGCCGGTCAGTGAGGGAGAAATTTTGTTTGACCACTACATGGCGATGAATCCTGGTTATGTAGAAGAAGAAATTTCCGGTATTCCGACGTTTGAACCGTCGTACCATCTGCCGGCAATTTGGATTACGGAAAGTCAGCGTGAGCGGGCAGAATCCCTTGGTTATACCGTAGTTGATCCGCCATCAATTATTGCGACACATTTGATGGAAATTATCCGATCACATCTGGATGAACTTCTCACCAGACAGGATGTACACAACTTGATTGAGAATGTGAAGGAGGCAAACGAGACGCTGGTATCAGAACTGGTTCCAAAATTGTTAAATGTTGGAGAAATCCAAAAGGTGTTACAGAATCTTTTGGCGGAAGGCATTTCCATAAGAGATTTGGTTACAATTTTTGAAACGTTAGCCGATTATGCGCCGACAACGCATGATACGGATGTATTGACGGAGTATGTCAGACAGAGTTTGAAACGTGCAATTTCAAATCAGTATTTTAATAACAATGAAACAACCAGCGTTGTGACATTGGATCCGAACGTAGAGCAGGTTATTATGGATTCGGTGAAACAGACCGAACAGGGTGCTTATCTGGCACTTGACCCGGATTATACAAACCGGCTGATGACTTCTTTACGGGAAGAGACAGACAAATTAGAGGAACTGGGACGAACGCCGATTATTATTACTTCGCCGATTGTTCGTATGTACCTGAAAAAATTAACGCAAGAACAATTTAGGAATCTGCATGTATTGTCATATAATGAAATTGATTCCGATGTTGAATTACAATCAGTTGGGATGGTGACGGTAGAGTGATTATCAAAAAGTTTTTAGCAAAATCAGAAAAAGATGCAATTGAAATGGCAAAAAACGAATTAGGGAATAATGCCATTGTCATGAATATTAAGAAGGTAAAACCAAAAGGTCTTGCGAAGTTATTTGTCCGCGGAAAGGTTGAGGTGACAGCAGCATTGGATGAGACGCCACTGTACTCACAAGAGGAAGCGGCAAAAGAGAAGCGGCCGGTTGAAGCAGGCAAATTTTCAGAAACAGAGAAAAAGACAGATGCACCGGATAACAGCAGTTTAGAAGAACGTATTAGTATGCTGCAAGCTCTTTTGGAGAAACAGATGATGCAGAAAGAAGGTATGACCGAGAAAGTTGAGAAAACACTCGAAATACCGGTTTCGGAGCCAAAAGAGAACGTAGAGCCAAAAGAGGTTCCTGAATCCAAAGAAGAGGATGAGGAGGATGAAAAAACAAAGGCCTATAAAGAGTTGATATATCAGCAGTTAGTTCAGAATGAAGTGGATGAAGAAATTGCAAAATCCATTATGGATGAGGTGAATCGTTCGCTTGCTAAAAATGCACCGTTAGACCAGATTCTGGCAAATATTTACCAGAAGATCATCTTGATGTTAGGGCAGCCTTACAGCATTAAGTCAGAGGAAAATGCAAAGACGAAATTTGTCTTTTTCCTTGGTTCAACCGGAGTAGGAAAAACAACAACCATTGCTAAAATTGCTTCGAAATTAAAATTAGAGAAGCATGCAAAAATTGCACTCGTAACAGCAGATACTTACCGCATTGCAGCGGTGGAACAGTTAAAGACTTATGCAAATATTTTATCCGTCCCGCTTGAGGTGATTTACAGTCCTCAAGAATTGGGGGATAATCTTGAAAAACTTAAGCAGTATGATGTCTGCTTGATTGATACTGCTGGACGTTCTCATAAAAGCAAAGAGCAGATGGAAGACATCCGGGCATTGCTTGAGCAGATTCCGGTAAATGAAAGACAGGTTTATCTGGTACTAAATGCAGGTACAAAATACAGTGACTTACAAAAGATTGCGTCAGTCTACTCAGTGCTTACGGATTTTAGTCTTATTTTTACGAAACTTGACGAAACGTCTTCGGCGGGAATCATGTTGAATATGAGAGTGAAAACAAATTGTCCATTGTCTTATGTAACGTGGGGACAAAATGTTCCGGAAGACATTGGCGAGATGGATCCGCAGAGAGTGGCAAAAAAATTACTAAGTGATAATCATACGAACTAATTCTATGGCGAGAAAGGAAGGTGTGGAATGGATCAGGCAGAAAGCTTACGAAATATAATTAAAAAGCAGGAAATTGATGAAAAAAAACGAACAGCAAGAGTTAATACGGTTCCAATACCTGCACAGATAATCGCGAATATCATGGCACCCCAGTATTTCTTACAGTTCGTAAGGAGCTTTGCCCATGTACCTTTGAAATTCTTTGCTTTTTCGCCGGGGCGCATGCCTCTGCCCGGACCGTGACGAGGAACCTTTGGAGCACGATTATTCTGACCTACTTCATAATTATCTTTTTCCATTATGCAAGCTCCTCCTTTGATAACTGAGAATATGCGATTTCCTGGTACACTTCGCAGTTCTTCATAAGTTCGTCATGCGTTCCCATACCTGCGATCTGTCCATCGTCTAACACGATGATCTTATCCGCATCACGGATTGTACCGATTCGCTGTGCAACGATGATCTTCGTCGCATCCTTACATTCCTTGCGCAGTGCTTCCCGAAGGATTCTATCTGTCTTATAGTCCAGTGCCGAGAACGAATCATCGAAGATCAGGATCTCCGGCTGTCTGGCAATCGCACGCGCAATCGACAGACGCTGTTTCTGCCCACCTGAGAAGTTTGAGCCACCCTGAGCCACATACCCGTCATAGCCCTGATCCTTCTTCTCAACAAATTCACTTGCCTGCGCTACTTTTACCGCCATCGCAATGTCGTCCTGTGTAGCAGGTGCTTTTCCGTTTTCGCCATATGCCACATTGTCAGCGATTGTTCCGGAGAACAAGATTGCTTTCTGGCTGACATATCCAATTTTGTTATGCAGTGCTTCCTGCGTATATTCCTTGACATTCACGCCATCGACGAATACCTCACCCTCTGTTGCATCATAAAACCGCGGAATCAGATTGATAGCAGTACTCTTGCCACATCCGGTTGCACCGATAAACGCAATTGTCTCGCCCTTCTTCGCAGAGAAAGAAATATGCTCTAATACATATTCCTCTGCGTCCGGATATTTGAAGCTGACATCCTTGAATTCCACTTCCCCATCTTTCATAACCGGGAACGTATCTCTCGTTCCATCCTCAATGGATGGTTCAGTATCTAATACTTCCAAAATACGCTTCGCTGCAACCGATGCCCGCGGCAGCATAATAAATATCATAACCAGCATCATGAACGACATGACAACCTGCATTGCATACGAGGAAAATACAACCATATCCGAGAATAACGTGAATTTTCCCTGCATATCCTGTGCATCGTTGATCAAAACCGCGCCAATCCAATATATTGCAAGCGAAAGGCCATTCATGATCATCATAATCGTCGGCATCATAAATGCCATAGTCTTTGATGTAAACCAATGGGTATCTGTCAGATCCTTGTTGACCTTCTCGAACTTCTCCTCCTGATATGCTTCCGCATTATAAGCGCGAACAACGTTCAAGCCTGTCAGATTCTCACGTGTTACCTGATTGATATCATCCGTCAGACTCTGTAAGCGTTTGAACTTCGGCATGCATAAGCTGACGCAGATAATAACGACAACCAATAATACAACAACCGCAACGCCCGTGGAGAGTGTCCACTGCCAGCTCTTATCAACAATCTTCAAGATAGCCATCACCGCCATGATCGGTGCCCGCAGCATGATGGACAGCCCCATTACAATCAACATCTGCACCTGAGTCACATCGTTTGTAGAACGCGTGATCAGACTCGCTGTTGAAAACCGTCCGATCTCTTCCATTGAAAAAGACTGTACCTTGTCAAATAACTTCCCACGTACGATTGCACTGAAATTCGAAGCAATCCGTGATGCACAGACAGCTACCAGTACCGTTACCAATAAACTGCCAAACGCACAAAGTAACATTTTACCGCCTGCAATCAGGATATCATGCATTGCACTATCCTGTGTCGTAATCAGTGATGTAATTTCCCGCATATAATCCGGCAGCTTTAATTCGAGCCAAACCTGTGCCACTACAAATACCACACTGAAAAGAGCCAATACTACTTCCTGTTTTCGGAAATTCTTAAAAATACGTAACATTCCATGCTCCTTTCCATTTTCTGTAAAAACTTTTAATGAACATAAGCCATTATAGCACTCGAATTAGCACTCAGCAATACCAAGTGCTAACAATTCATAATCTTTTCACATATTCCACACATTATTCGACTATATCCAGAATATCCTCTGGCTTCTTCGCAAAGACAGTTGCACCAAGCGACTCCAGAAATGCCCGGTCACGGAAACCCCATTCCACTAAGATGCAATCTACACCAGCATTTTTTGCAGTCGCATAATCCACATCCGAATCGCCGATATAGATTACCTCATCTTTTTTAAGATCAAACTCCTTCAATACCTCATATACGGAATCCGGTGCCGGCTTCTTACGCACACCTTCGCGTTCACCGATTGCAACATCAAACTGTCCGACAAAGAAATCCTTCACCAGATCCTGCACGGCAAAGTCCACTTTATTCGATACAACTGCTGTCATATAGCCCTGTGCACGAAGCTTTGTAAGCAGATCATTGATCCCATCGTATGGTCTTGTCGTATCCATGCAATGATCTTTATAATAGATTTCAAATGTTGTGAACACGGCTTCGATGTCTGCATCTGAAGTTCCGGCTGGAACCGCACGTTCAATCAGCTTATGGATTCCATTTCCGACGAACTGACGCACCTCTTCCAATGTCCGCTCCGGAAATCCATGCTCGCTAAGCGCATAATTGGTTGTATTCTTCAAATCCTCCAACGTATACAGAATCGTTCCATCCATGTCAAAAATAAGCATCTTGTATTTCTTCATATTCTTCATCTCCATAATACAAAAACGCCTGACATGCCAAAGCGGTATATCAGGCGTTCTATTAATCTTTTTTATTGCTTAGTTTCCAGCCATCTGAGCTGCTACTTCTGCTGCGAAATCCTCGTTCTTCTTCTCGAGACCTTCACCTGTCTCAAAACGAACAAACTTCTTGATTGCAAGCTTGCATCCATTCGCCTTTGCTACGTTTGCAACGTACTGGGCAACGCTTTCCTTGTTCTCAGCCTTTACATACTCCTGCTCAAGCAGACAAACTTCCTTGAGTTCCTTGTTCAGACGTCCCTGAACCATCTTCTCAATGATATTATCAGGCTTGTTTGCATTCTTAGGATCATTCTTTGCCTGTGCAACAAGAATCTCAAGCTCGTGAGCCTTGTACTCCTCAGATACTTCATCTGTAGAAACATACTTTGGATTCATAGCTGCAACCTGCATAGCGATATTCTTCATGCACTCGTCAATAGCCTCACCGGATGCATCTGTATCAGCCTCAACCAATACACCGATCTTTCCGCCTGCATGAATATAAGAAACGATATGTCCGTCTGTGCTGATCTTGGCAAAACGACGGATGTTCATGTTCTCACCGATCTTAGCAACCATAGCAGCATGCTTCTCAGCAACTGTCATAGAAGGATCCAGTGCCCACTTCTCATTCTTAAGTGCCTCTACATCCTGAACGTCTGTAGAAACGATCTGATCAACAACTTCCTTAACATATGTCTGGAATACTTCATTCTTAGCAACGAAGTCTGTCTCGGCATTTACTTCAACCATAGCTGCCTTCTTACCGCCATCAACAACAGTTGTCATAACGATACCCTCTGCAGCGATTCTTCCTGCCTTCTTTACAGCAGTTGCAAGTCCTTTCTCACGAAGGAACTCTACTGCCTTGTCAAAATCGCCGTCAGTCTCTGTAAGAGCCTTCTTACAATCCATCATACCAGCGCCAGACATCTCTCTTAACTCTTTTACCATACTAGCTGTAATAGCTGCCATTTTCTTGTCCTCCTAAACCGATACTTCTTACTCTTCTGCTGCGTCTGCCTCTGCTGATTCAGCCTCCTCAGCTGACTCAACATCTGCACCCTGGTTTGCCTCGATAACAGCATCTGCCATCTTAGAAACGATCAGTTTTACAGCTCTGATAGCATCATCGTTACCTGGAATTACATAATCCAGCTCTTCCGGATCACAGTTTGTATCTGCGATACCAACAAGTGGAATACCAAGTGTGTGTGCCTCATGTACGCAGTTTCTCTCTTTGCGAGGATCTACGATAAAGATCATGTCAGGAATGTCCTTCATATCCTTGATACCGCCAAGGTTCTTCTGAAGCTTCTCCATCTCCTTCTTGATCTCGATAACTTCCTTCTTAGGTAATACATCAAATGTACCATCCTGCTCCATTGCTTCGTACTTCTCAAGCTTTGCAATTCTTGTCTTGATTGTCTCGAAGTTTGTAAGCATACCACCTAACCATCTCTGGTTAACATAGTACATACCACATCTCTCAGCCTCAGCCTTGATAGAATCCTGTGCCTGCTTCTTTGTACCAACGAAAAGAATCTTTCCGCCGTTTGCTGCGCAGTCAAGAACTGCCTTGTAAGCCTCGTCTACCTTGCCAACAGACTTCTGAAGATCGATAATGTAGATACCGTTACGCTCAGTATAGATATACTCAGCCATCTTAGGGTTCCATCTTCTTGTCTGATGTCCAAAGTGAACACCTGCCTCGAGTAACTGTTTCATAGAAATAACGCTCATAACTTACCTCCTGGGTTATAAAATATTTTCTTCTGTGAGCTTCTTACAGCCGTGTGTCAAGCTGTCTAGTGAAAAACCATCGCGTTATATGGCACCCTTTTCACCGATTCACTCACATGTTTTTTCACACGAAACCGATTATAACATAAAAAAAAAGTGCATACAAGCACTTTTTTTATTTTCTATGGTAATTTCCATGATTTTACTGTTTTGTTGTCAATATCTTGGCAATCTCCTCATAAGACATACCGGTTTCAAGAGAAAAATTACCGGTTTCAAGCTTCATATCGTATCCGTTTGCGACAAGAAAGCTGTTGAACTTGGACGCATCATCGACCAGACCGGCATTTGCAAGTGCCGAAGCGATTGCCTCCGAACTCATACCACTAGAGATTGTAACCGTTGTCTGCGTTGACGTATCCGCCTTTTCTGTAGTTGAAGCCTCAGTGGTTGCTTTCTCCGTTGTTGTTTTTTCTGTCGTTGCCTTCTCGGTTGTCGTTGGTGCTTCCGTTGTCGCCTTCTCGGTCGTAGCTTCCGTCGTGATTTCCTCCGTCGTTGTCTCCTGCGATGTGACATCCGACTCCAAAACATACTCCGATTGTTTCACCATGCCAAGCTCCTGTGCCCGTTTGATTACATCTTCATCACTCATGCGATTCTTACCCGAAGTCATATATGCAGCAAACATAATCAATGCACCAAACAAAATACCAACGCCAAGTCCGCGTACAAAATATTTTCTCTTCATTACTTTGCCTCTCCTTGATATAAGTCTACTACCAGTTTTACTTCACCAACACCAAGTCCCAGATGCTTTGCGATTTCCAGAATACTGAGTCCCGCCTTGTGCATCTCTAAAATCATATCCTTATTGTCGACATTCTCCAGTTCTTCTCTTGCTTCCTCTGGAAGTGGTGTCTCCTCTAAATCCCGGATTGCATCGTCCAGATCAGCATCCGTTTCCGGCTGTTCCTCTGGCTGTACCGGTTCCTGTGTCTCTGGTTCTGCAACCGGCGTCTGTACATTCTGGCTGTCCCTGACAATGTTCTGTGCCGCCTGTTCCTGCACCATCAAAGCGATTTCTTTCTTATATTCATCAATCATATTGACCGTAGTCATGATCTCCTTCTGCTTGTCGGAAAGCATATCATACAGGAAAACAACCTCCTTGTGATTGCGGTCGATCTCCTCGTTGACAGACACTGCATAATCGCCAAGTGCAAGCGTCTTCTGGTTTACGATCTCTGCCAGACGTGTCTCAATATCTGCAAGCTTCCCGTCCACCTGTTGATCCATGTAATCGCGGATCAGGGTATCAATCTTCTCTTTCTGCTCCTGTGTCAGTTCCTTTGGAATCTTCACTACCCCTGCGCTTTCCTCTTTTTCCTCAGAAAGTTTTTCTGAAAGAGCAAAACTGACAAATATAAAGATTAAACCGATTACAATTAAAACAATGACTGTTGTTGACATTTTCTCTTACCTCATCTCATATTTTTAAATCAATATTTACGCGGTTGATACCGGTATGTGTTTCCGTATCCTCCGTTTTTGTTTTCTTCTTTTTACCGGAATAGAGATTTTGATATTTATTTTTTCCCTCTTCCTTTGCATCCGGACTTTGCTCGTAATATGCCGCTTCTTCCTTCTGCACGACCGTTTCCCGCACTTCGCGTTCCTGCTCCTGCGTCTCATGCAATGCATTCTGACTATGCAGGATACTCTGTGCATCCGCATTCTGCTGAATAGAAGCAATCGGTGTCGATGCCTGTGTTGCAACTAATGGTGAAATCATTGCTATTCCTCCTTTTTCAGCCGTTTTTTAAAACGGTGTCGGTTTTACAACGCCATCTGCAATTTTATACCAGCTATGCTTATCCACATCCTTCACAGCATAGGACTGGTTGGATATATAAATCATAACGCCGCGATACGCATTTCCAAGCACTTTGACGCTGCCTTTTTTCCCCATCGTCAACTGGATACGCAGCTCCTGCAGGGTATCATTTTTCTGCTGATATTCTGCTTTCATCTCCTCGGCACGTTCTGTATACGTCTTAATCTGCTTTACGTTCTCCGGTGTCAGCTTGATTCCTCGTTTTAACTTTTCTTTATAGACATTCAGATACGAGGTTGTCTCCTCTATGGCTGTCTTCAGATCCATGACCTGTGGGACCAATGCTTTTGTCTGTTCATACAACTCCGGTTTGACACCAACCTTGACTATCGTCTGTGTCTCCATACGGTTGCCAATACTGTTTGCTTCCACATACGTTTCGCAGATCAGTTCACCGCCCACAATAAAGCCTTTTCTGCCGTGAATAACAACCTTTCCACCTGACTGGATATGACTGTGCAGGATAGAACCTGCAAGCACATCACCATCTGCAAATACATTGGCACTTTCAAAGAACTGTGCACAGATATCGCCTCCGGCACATAGCTTGCCTTTGCCCATGCCCTGTACGCCTCGTTTGATCACAATGTTACCACCGGCAATCAGGGTTGCCCCTTCCACAACGCCGTTAATCTCGATATCACCCTTTGCACGAATCGTAAATCCGGTTCGCACCGTACCTGGTACCATTACATTTCCTTCGTACTCAATATCCCCGGTTGATGCATCAACATCCGCAGCGACCTTATAGGTATCTGACACAAACACCGTGCCTTCCGCCAGCGTGACATTTCCATTGACGTTGCTTGTGAGCAAGGTACCATCCTCGGACAATGTAATATTCCGTCCATATTTTAATTTCCGGATCTTCGGTCGATTCTGCGGAATTGTTTTTCCATAGATATTCATTCCTGGTTTACCCGGATCATGTGGTGTCAGCTTCGCAAGTTTATCGCCCTCATTTACCGCTGAAAAAAGATTCAGTGCATGGAAATCCACGCTTCCATCTTCTAATACTTTCGGTTTTGCAAGCGGTTTTGTGTTGAAGAAATATTCAATCACCGTATCTTTCGCCGGCATCGGTGCCATGCCCTTCGCGATCGGGATATTCGTACAATAAGTACGCGTCGTCTTCAGCTTCTCCATGACCGGTTCCAATATCCCGTACAGAATTTTCTCCCGTTCTAATTCCGCGCGGATTTCCCGCCCTGTCATCAGTTTTCCGCCTGTTGACGGCGGATAAAAACGGATATATGCAATCATGTTATCTTTTCCAGTGATAATCGTTGCACTCTCATCAAACGCCTTTGCACAAGTATCACTGATCTTGATCTGCAGAGGTTTCTCCTGCAGCAGATCCAGTGTTTTACGCAGTGCATCAATCGAAAATCCTGCAAATCCTTTCTGTTCTAAAAAAGAAACGACCTCGCGGATATCCAATCGTTTTCCATCTTCCTTCGGCGGAAACACGTCCAGATAAGTTCCGTCCTCTTTGATGCGGATTTTAAAAAAAGAGTTTTTATATTTCATAGGCATTTCCTCAACCCATCATCAGTGCAAAATTATCGTTCATACATCGGCGCATCTTCGTCAGCGCCTTGGAATGTAACTGTGAAATGCGGGATTCGGACACTTCCATCACCCGGCTGATCTCCTTCAAGGTAAGATCTTCATAATAATATAAAAGTACCACAGTTTTCTCTTTTTCAGTCAGCATCGAAAGTGCTTCGGTCAACTGTGTCTTCAATTCCTCTTTCAAAATCCGGTTCTCCGGATTTACACCCGTACCGTGATAAGCAGGTGCCTTCACGTCATTCCCCTGCTCCATAAAATCATCCAGCGACGAAATGTTTGTCACATTCGTCTGCTGCATCCATGTATCATATTCTTCCTCCGAGATTCCTAGCTCTTTTGCCATATCTGCGTCAGAATAATTCGGTCCTTTCAATGCTTCGAGCTTCTTGGACGCCTCCGTGATTGATTTTTGTTTCTGGCGAACCGAACGTGGAATCCAGTCCATCTTCCGGATCTGGTCAAGAATTGAGCCACGGATACGAAGGCTTGCATACGTCTCGAACTTAATGCCTTTTCCATAATCGAATTTATCGATGGCGTCAATCAGTCCGAATATTCCATAGCTTACCAGATCATCGTATTCCACGTTTGCCCCAAGGTAGACGGCAAGTCTTCCTGCAACCAGCTTCACCAGAGAAACATATTCCATTATCAGTTCTTCCCGAACGGCTGTGGATTTGGAATGACTATATTCGATCCATAATCGTTCTTTTTTATCCAAGATTGCCATGTACAGCAACACCCCTTATTTTCCGTTATACGTGGTTTTGCGCATCCGTACCTTCTTCCTCCGGCGGTGCCTCCTCCATATCCACTTCTTTTACCTCTTCCATATTGCGGATCTTATCGATCAGCTTTAGTGCAATCGTCGCAATCACGTAAAATACGATGATCACGATCAGCAATATGATCAGAGAGCGTACAAGACTCCGTTCATATTTCATATTGAGCAGCCATGTAATAAGTGCCGCCAACAAAACAATAAACGCTCTTGCATTTTTATATTTGTCTTTCGTCTCCAACTATATCGTCTCCAACCTATATAATGTGTGTCTGCTTTCCGGCAGTCACTACGGTCAAATCTTTGGTTACCGGATCAAATACAATGGTACGTCCATAATTTAATCCAACATCCTCCGACACGATTTTGATTCCATACTGCTTCAGGACTTCCCGCACGGCTTCCACGTTTTTCTCTCCGATATTCCCCATTGCGGTATCAGAAGAAAACTGGAACATCTTCGCGCCACCGGCAATCTTGGCAATCATATTCTTCCGGCTGAGTCCCTGTTTTTCCAGTTCCTCCACCAGTGCCTGTATTCCGGTATCTGCGAATTTTAATTTATTCTGGTTCTGTCTGATCTTTGTACTGTCAGGAAGCATAATGTGAACCAATCCTGCAATATTTTTCGTACGCTCATATAATACAATCCCTACACAGGACCCAAGTCCAATGGTTGTAATCGTATCCCCCGCCATGCAAGTGTTCATATCTGCTATCCCAACCCGGATAACATCATTCAACGCCTGCACCTCCAATTCCAAGCTTCAAAAGCAACTGATCGAAGGAATGCATCTCTGAGATCAACATGATGTATCCATCAATCTCCTGATTGCCTGCTTTAAATCCAGAATTGATCAGCAGTGCCTTGTCACTTACCATGCCATATTCGATACATGGTACACTCAGAATCGCGCCTGCCATATCAATACAGATCTGCGGCTGGGAGTACCTTAGCTCCATCCCGGACAGGTTCTCTAACGATGCAACGTACGAACCGATCAGGATGTTCGCGATTTCTCCAATCGCAGACATTCCCATCTCGCTGTGCCAGTCCTGTGTCTGTCCAAGCAACACCTCGGACAAATGTCTGGCATCGTCTAATCCAAGCACAAACAAGATCATCGCATTGAACGAACCATGTAGCCGGCTTAATACGCCGACAACAGATGTCTCCGGTCCGCCAAGTGCATTCTCAAGTTCGTTAAAATCATATAATTTTACCGTTGGAGCACTCATGCTGAGTTTAGAAGACAACAGTACAGAAAGTGATGTCGTCGCATTTCCCGCTCCAATATTTCCAAGCTCTGTCAAGGCATCTTTTACCTGCTCCGATAACTGTTCGGTATGTTTTTCCATGGCATACACCTTTTCTTATTCGTTGTCAATATCTGCAATCAGCGCACCAATATTTAAAAGTGAGATCAGGGATTCGTTATACTTTCCTACACCAGTCAGATATGTACGTGTATCTCCACTCTCTGTTGCAATCTGCTCAATATCGTCATCCGTCAGGGTAACTACCTCACGCACCTCATCCACTAAAATACCTATTTTTGCATTTCCCTCTACCTTGAGGATCAGGATACGGGACGCATTCGTATTTTCCTTATCCGGCAATTCAAATTTCCGTCTGAGGCTCATAACCGGAACAACCTCACCACGCAGATTGATGATGCCAAGGAAGTACGGCTGTGCATGCCGAAATCCTTATACTCTATGCCCTTTTCTTCAAGATACTTCTTTACTGCTTCTTTAATTTCGTAACCGCCGTGGTCTGCTCCAAGTGCTATCATTTTATTAACCTCCGTTATTAAATATATGATTTTATTTTGAACTATTTTTCAATCTTGCTTTTAATTCTCTTTCTGCCTGTGGTAATCTCAAATAAAGTGGCACAAGCTCACCTGAGGAAATTGTTTCTCCGTTTTGAGCCTTTTCATAAGCGACAACTGCTGTTCCATCTTATCTGCTGCAGCCGTCATGCCCGTCTGTCTTATTTCTCCGATTTCAGCCTTTTCA
>ENA-ORCP01002229-ORCP01002229.1-human-gut-metagenome-genome-assembly--contig:-NODE-2229-length-15739-cov-8.650428_pt1 | contig 15739 bp, 13 predicted proteins | sample MGYA00242990_ERZ507991 | MGnify/ENA primary metagenome ERZ507991 (study PRJEB26167, sample SAMN06115496) | human gut metagenome | host: Homo sapiens | place: China:Henan | collected 2015-05-07... | reverse complement strand
GAAACAAGAAGCGCGGGCAGCAGGCGGCGTTTATAACAAATTGGTTTCTTTAAAAACAAGGTTTCCGGATGGAAAGTTTTGGAACCATCAAATTACAGCGTACCAAAACAATGGAGATGAGTTGTTAAAAAGAAATGATGAGAGTTTTGCAAATTCGGTTACGTCACATACATGTGCGACACATACAGGAACAGCAGGTGTAGGTTCCTATGATTGTAATGTCTTTGACGGCGGAATGCAGTGCATGGGATTTGCAAAGAAAATTTTTTACGAGGTGTTTGGACAAAGAGAGTCCTCACTGCCGCGAAGATATGATAAGAATAATGTTGTTGTAGGAGATTATGTTAGAGTAAATAATGATGGACATTCTGGTGTCGTATTATCTCGAAATGGTAATACTATTACATTGGCAGAGTGTAATTTATGTGGAAGAATTATTGGGAATACTGTGCAATATCCGAGCGAAAAATGTAGAATTGGCTGGGGGAGATTAACATATCAAATTAGTTCTATTACATATTTTAAACATGCTACAAATTATGCTCAAATTGAAGGCTCTAGTTCGGCTCCTCAACCTGCTGCAGGAAATCCATCTGTAAAAGCAGTCTGGGCAGATAAATATGATACCAATATGGTAGCAAAATCAAGAATATATAATCCAAACAGAAGTCGAATTACAACTGTTGGTATTCAGGTCAGAGATGGAAATAATATTATTGGCCGCAAAGAAGAAATGATGAATTCTAATTATCAGTATAAAGAGCAAACTAATTTCTGGTTTGATTTTAACGCTGAGTTAGGATTAAGGTTACGCCCGGGACATGTGTATGGCTGGCAGATGTATGCGGATATTGGAGGAAAAAGATGTTATACGGATTGGATTAATGACCGTACAACAGGAACAGAAAAACCAAACACACCGGCTTTTAGTACGGCAAAGACACATTATGCTGTTGGTGATGCTGTGACGGTATCGTGGGGAGCGGATAGTTGTGCAACCGGTGGCTATTCTCTTACGATAACGCAGACAAAGGGTGGTTCTTATTCGAAAACATTAACGACAAATTCAGCAAATGCTACATCGCTTGCATTTTCGCTTCCGAGTGAGGGTGAGTATAAAATTACAGGATTCGCCAGAGGTGCCACAAACAGTGATGTCGCAACTTTGAATAAAACAATTGTTGCACATAATCCAAGTAAAGTGCGCTTTGTAGAATACGATAAAGATGGAAAAGAAAATCTTCTTTGTGAGCAGACGGTTCGATATGGCTATTCTGCAACTGCACCAACCGGCGTGTCGCGAAAAGGTCATACGTTTACCGGCTGGAAAGGTGAATACAGTAATGTTACATCGGACCGCACGATTGTAGCACAGTTTAAACGGAATACATATAAAATTTCATTTTGTGATAAAGACGGCAAAACTCTAAAAACAGAGTCTGTTTTGTTTGAAGATGATGCGACCGCACCGGAGCCGCCGGCAGCCGAAAAAGGATATGTATTTGCCGGATGGGATTCAGAAGATTATCTGAATGTTCAGGGAAATGCAACGATTAAAGCCCCGCCAGCCGGATACGGGAGAAGAGGACTTACAGCATACAGCTGGAAGACCGGCTGCAGAACCGGCTGCAGGCGATCCTGCGGGAACGCAGACATAATCTGGCATTGTATATTGAGAGAATGAAAGCGGTCTCTCCTTTGGAAAAGTTAAACAGTGGTTTTTCCTATGTGGAGGATACCGATGGGAAAAATATCCGTTCCGTGACCCAGGTGGAAGCAGGGGAGCGCCTGCGGATCCGGGTGAGTGACGGCGTGATCGATACCCGGGTGGAACAGATACAGAAGGAAGAAAGACTTCCCGGATAGCATTTACCGGTATCCGGGGGGATGCAGATAGATGCGGGCAGCAGACGGAGGTGCTATTTTGGCAGGAAAAAAGAAAACGGAAGCACAGGAACCACAGAGCCTTGAAGAGAATTTTTCCGCAGTGGAAGAACTGATCGGACAGCTGGAAGCAGAGGATATTTCTCTGGAGGAAGCTTTTACGGCGTACAGCAAGGGCATGAAGCTGCTGAAACAGTGCAGCGAACAGATCGACCGGGTGGAAAAACAGGTCATGAAGCTGAACGAAGAGGGCGGACTGGAACCGCTGGATCCCCAGTAAGCATACAAGTATACCGGCAGGTAGAGGAAGGTTGGCATCAGACATGGAAGAAACATTATTCAGACAGGAATTGCAGAAGAGAACGGCAGCAATCGAAGAATTGCTTAAGGAATATCTTCCGGCGGAGGAAGGATACCAGAAGACCGTTATTGAAGCTATGAATTACAGCCTTATGGCAGGCGGAAAGCGTCTGCGTCCCATGCTGATGCAGGAGACCTATAAGATGTTCGGCGGCGACGGTGATATTATAGAGCCTTTTATGGTGGCGATCGAGATGATCCATACATATTCTCTGGTACACGATGATCTGCCGGCCATGGATAATGACGAGTACCGCAGAGGCCGCAAGACCACCTGGTCTGTGTACGGAGACGGAATGGGAGTTCTGGCAGGAGACGGACTGCTCAATTATGCCTTTGAGACTGCATTTCGTGCTTTTCCGGCATGCACATCGGGAGAACCGGTAGATCCGAATTACCCGAGAGTGGCGGCGGCACTGAATATTTTAGCCCGCAAGGCAGGAATCTATGGGATGATCGGCGGCCAGAACGCAGACATTGAAGCGGAGGAACAGGCAGAACCTCTGACCACAGAACAGATTCTGTTCATCCATGCCAACAAGACGGCAGCCCTGATCCAGTCGGCCATGACTATCGGAGCTACGCTGGCAGGGGCAACCAATGAAGTGATTGCGGCATTGGAACTGTGTGCCTACAATGTCGGCATTGCATTCCAGATCCAGGATGACATTCTGGATGTGATAGGGGACAGCAAGGAGCTGGGAAAAGCTACCGGAAGTGATGCACAGAATCATAAGCAGACCTATGTGACTTTACACGGACTGGAAGAATCCGGCAGAGAAGTGGAACGGCTGACCGGGGAAGCGGTAGCGATTCTGGACAGCTTTTCGGGAGAACATGAATTCCTGAAGGAGCTGTTGCTGCACCTGGTCCATAGAACGAAATAGCAGAGGAAAAGCCAATGTTACTGGATAAGATCGAGAAAGCAAACGATATCAAAAAAATAGATAAATCAGACTATGGGGAACTGGCGGAGGAGATTCGGCAGTTCCTGATCGAAAAGATCAGTGTGACCGGGGGGCATCTGGGTTCGAACCTGGGAGCGGTGGAACTGACCATGGCACTTCATCTTGCTCTGAATCTCCCGGAGGACAAGATCATCTGGGATGTAGGTCATCAGTCTTATACCCACAAAATATTAACGGGCCGCAAGGACGGTTTCGATGTCTTACGCCAGTTCCATGGCATGAGTGGGTTCCCCAAGAGAAAAGAAAGTGATTATGATGCATTTGATACCGGACACAGTTCTACCTCCATATCCGCAGGACTGGGACTGGTGAAGGCAAGAGATCTCAAAGGGGAGAAGACCACCATTGTATCCGTGATCGGAGACGGCTCTCTGACAGGAGGCATGGCTTACGAGGCCTTGAACAATGCAGCCAAACTGGAGACGAACTTTATTGTGGTATTAAACGACAACAATATGTCCATCTCCGAAAATGTGGGCGGTGTTTCCAAATATCTGAACAATATCCGTACGGCGACCGGCTATCTGGATCTGAAAGAGGGCATATACAACGCTCTCAAGAGAAAACCCGGTGGCGACGGTATTGTCAACAGTATCCGCCGGGCCAAGAGCAGCTTCAAACAGCTGGTGATCCCCGGGATGTTTTTTGAGGATATGGGAGTGACTTATTTAGGCCCGGTAGACGGACATGATATCGAAGGCCTGATCAAGGTCATTGAGGAAGCCAAGAGAGTCAAGGGAGCTGTGCTGGTGCATGTGATTACCCAGAAGGGCAAGGGCTATGGACCGGCGGAGAAACATCCCGCCAGATTCCACGGGGCAGAGCCTTTTGACATCGAGACGGGAATTCCTTCCCATCCCCGCACCGTGGCCAATTATACGGATGTGTTTTCCACCGTTATGTGCAAGCTGGGCCAGCGGGACGAACGGGTAGTGGCAATTACGGCAGCCATGCCGGACGGCACCGGCTTAAAGCGCTTCCGGAATATGTACCCGGACCGGTTCTTTGATGTGGGAATTGCGGAGGAACATGCGGTGACCTTCGCAGCAGGACTGGCAGCAGGAGGCATGAAGCCTATTGTTGCGGTGTATTCTTCATTTTTACAGAGAGCCTACGATCAGATCCTGCATGATGTGTGTATTCAGAATCTGCCGGTAGTGTTTGCTATAGATCGTGCAGGGCTGGTGGGGAGTGACGGTGAGACCCATCAGGGTATTTTTGATTATACCTATCTGTCGGGAATTCCCAATATGCATATCTGTGCGCCGAAGAACAAATGGGAATTATCGGATATGATGAAGTTTGCCGTGGCACTGGATGCGCCCATTGCGGTGCGATATCCCAGAGGAACGGCTTATGCCGGACTTGCCGAACACCGTGCCCCAATTGAACTGGGCAAGGCGGAGTGGATCGCAAGAGAGGGCGGTATCGCATTGTTTGCCGTAGGCAGTATGGTAAAGACAGCGGAGGAAGTCCAGAAGCTTCTGCATGAAAAGGGTTACAAGGCAAGTATCATCAATGCCAGATTTATCAAGCCCATTGACGAAGAGGCAGTACTTTCGGCCTGCGAAGATCATGAGATGATCGTGACCATGGAAGAAAATGTCCAAAGCGGAGGATTCGGAGAAAAGGTGTTGGATTGTCTGAATGACCACGAGAAACGGATCAAATGTGTCATGGCAGCTATTCCCGATGCTTATGTGGAACATGGAAATGTAGAGCTTTTGAAAAAGGAGATCGGATTGGATGCGGAAAGCATCACGGAGAAAATTCTGGAAAGATTATAAATAATTAGGAGACGAAGATGAAAGAACGACTGGATGTGATTCTGGTAGAGCAGGGGTATGCTCCTTCCAGAGAAAAGGCAAAAGCCATCATAATGTCCGGCAATGTCTATGTCAACGGACAGAAGGAAGACAAGGCCGGCACCGGATTTGATGTCAGCAAGATCAAACTGGAAGTCAGAAATCATACCATGAAATATGTCAGCCGCGGAGGCCTGAAGCTGGAAAAGGCAATGGAACAGTGGGGATTTCTGCTGGACGGCATGATCTGCATGGATATCGGTGCATCTACCGGAGGCTTCACGGACTGCATGCTCCAGAACGGAGCCACGAAGGTGTATTCCGTGGACGTGGGACAGGGGCAGTTAGCCTGGAAACTGCGGAATGATGAACGGGTGGTATGCATGGAACAGACCAATTTCCGTTATGTGACCCCAGAGGATATCCCGGATGCTCTGGATTTCGCCAGCGTGGATGTGTCCTTTATTTCTCTGACCAAGATTTTGATCCCGGCGAGAAATCTGTTAAAGACCGGCGGACAGATGGTGTGTCTGATCAAGCCCCAGTTCGAGGCCGGCAGAGGCAAGGTGGGCAAGAACGGTGTGGTGAGAGAGCCTCAGATCCACGAGGAAGTGATCCGCAAGATCATCGATTATGCGGACAGCATCGGTTTCGAAGTACTGCATCTGGAATATTCCCCCATCAAGGGACCGGAGGGCAATATCGAATATCTGCTGCATATCCGTAAGCCGGAGGAGATCTCCGAAGAAAAGCTGGCGCTGACCGAGCATGAAGCGGAGAGCGCCTTACAGACTATTATAGAGGAAAAGGCCGGACTGTCCTATACCCCTGAATGGGATGCCGTAATCAAAGGTATCGTAGACAACTCTCATACCCTGTAACAGACAAGGAGTGCGAAGCTATGAAGCATTTTCTGATATATACCAACAAGCATAAGGATCAGAAGCTTGCGACCACGAAACGGATCCAGAATTATCTGGAAACCAAAGGCTGTACGGTGAAATTAAAGGTCAAGGAATCCGACTGGAAGGAAGAAGCGGATTCCGTGGCGGAAGAGGAAGCAACGGACATTCCGTTAGATGTGGACTGCATGATCGTATTGGGCGGCGACGGCACGGTGCTGCAGGCAGCCAGAGAGACGAAGAAGATCCTTGTCCCCATCATCGGAGTGAATCTGGGAACCGTAGGTTATATGACGGAGATCGAACTGTCTGGATTAGAGGAATCCCTGGACCGCCTGATCCGGGATGATTTTAAGAAAGAACGCAGAATGATGTTAAACGGTAAAGTCTGCTGTGCGGATGGAACCGTGTCGGAAGGCTGGGCTTTGAATGACATCGTCATTTCCCGAAGCGGATCCCTGCAGATCATAGAATTCAACATCTATGTCAACGGACAGCTTCTGAATCATTACAAGGCAGATGGAATGATCGTGACTACACCGACAGGATCCACGGGATATAATCTGTCGGCGGGCGGGCCGCTGGTGGAGCCCAAGGCGAAACTGATCACCCTGACACCGATCTGCCCCCACAGCCTGAACCAGAGAAGCATTATCCTGTCCCCGGAAGATGAGATCGTTATAGAGATTCCCGGTGGCAGAGAGGGCAAAAGCCAGACCGTGGAAGCCAATTATGACGGCAGCCACAAAGTGACCATGTGTACCGGAGACCGGATCCGTATTGTGCAGTCGGAGAAGATCACCGAGTTTATTCAGCTGAATCAGGTAAGCTTCCTGGATGTATTGCATCGGAAAATGAGAGATTCCTGACGAATTGTTGTGAGAAAGGCATGAGGTCAAGATGAAGAAAACAAGACATCGCAAGATCGTGGAGATTATAGAAAAAAGAGATGTGGAGACCCAGGAGGAACTGGCGGGCTATCTGAAGGAAGCCGGTTTTGCTGTGACACAGGCTACCGTATCCAGAGATATCAGAGAACTGAAGCTGTCCAAAGTACCCACCGGTGGCGGCAAACAGAAATACGTCATTTTAAAACAGGATGACAGTCATATGGGAGATAAATACATCCGCGTCCTCAGAGACGGTTTTATCTCCATGGATATGGCACAGAATATTCTGGTGATCAAGACCGTATCCGGCATGGCCATGGCAGTGGCGGCGGCACTGGATGCCCTGAAATTCTCCGAAGTGGTGGGATGTATCGCCGGAGATGATACGATCATGGTGGCAGTGCGGACCGTGGAAGATACCCAGATCCTTATGGACAAGATCCATCTGATGATAGAAAGGTAAGACAGGGGGAAATACATGCTTCGTAGTTTACGCGTGAAAAATCTGGCTCTTATCCGGGAGACAGAGGTAGAGTTCGGAGAAGGACTGAATATACTGACCGGTGAGACCGGTGCCGGTAAATCATTACTCATTGGATCAGTGAATCTGGCACTGGGAGGAAAGTTCGAGAAAGACATGCTCAGACGGGGAGAAGAGAACGGTCTGGTGGAACTGGTCTTCGACTGCGAGGAAGAAAGGCTGGCGGAAAAATTAAAGAGCATGGATCTGGAACCTTCGGAAGACGGAACCGTGATCCTGAGCCGAAAACTTTCCTCAGGGAAAAGCATCTGCCGTATCAATGGAGAGACCGTGACGGCAAAGCAGGTGAAGGAACTTTCGGAGCTGCTGATCGATATTCACGGACAACATGAGCACCAGTCTCTGCTAAACAAGAAAAAACATATGGAGATCCTGGATGCCTATGCGGGAGCGGAATTTGCAGAATGCGCAGGGCGGGTGGCTGCACTTTATCATGAGTGTACTGCCCTGGAGAAAAAGATCACAGAGGAAACTCTGGATGATACCTCCAGAAGCAGAGAACAGTCTCTGGCGGAATTTGAACAAAAGGAGATCGCGGATGCTTCCCTGCAGCCCGGAGAAGATGAGGAACTGGAACAGGCGTACCGCAAAATGTCCAACAGCCGAAAAATTGCGGAAAGCCTGGCGGAGAGCTATCAACTCAGTGGCAATGACGCGGAAGACGGTGCCGGGAATTCTTTGAGCAGGGCACTGCGGGCATTGCGTAGTGTGACCATGTATGATCCTGCACTGGAACAGATGGAGGAACAGCTGGCAGAGGTGGAAAGTCTTTTGTCAGATTACAATCATGATGTCTCCGAATATATGTCGGATCTGGAATTTGATGAAGAGGATTTTCGCAGTACAGAGGATCGCCTGAATACCATCAATCACCTCAAGGGAAAATACGGCAACACGATCGAAGAGATCCTGCGGTACAAAGAGGAAAAAGAAGCTTATCTGGAAAAACTGGCGGATTATGATGCCTATATGCAGAAATTGAACGCCGAGTGGGAGGAAAAACAGGCGTTACTGAAGAAAGCCTGTGAAGAACTGTCTGAGATCCGCAGAAAAAATGCAGCGGTACTGACGCAGAAATTGAAAGATGCGCTGATAGGTCTCAATTTCCTGACGGTGGAATTTGACATCGCAGTCAGACCCGGTCAGGCCATTACAGCAAAAGGCTATGATGATGTGGAATTCCTGATTTCCACCAATCCCGGAGAAAGTCTGAAACCTTTGAACCAGGTGGCCAGTGGCGGTGAACTGTCCCGGGTGATGCTGGCGATCAAAACGGTACTGGCAGGGAAAGATGCCATTGATACATTGATCTTTGATGAGATCGATACCGGTATCAGCGGCAGAACCGCATGGAAAGTAGCGGAGCAGCTGAGTATTCTGGCAGGAGCCCATCAGGTCATCTGTATCACTCATCTGCCTCAGATCGCAGCCATGGCGGATGTGCATTTCATTATTGAAAAGAGCAGTACCGATGATATGACCATTACGGACATTCACAAGGTGGCAGAAGAGGAAAGCCTGGCGGAGCTGGCAAGACTGTTAGGCAGTGATGCACTGACGGAAGCGGCGCTTTCCAATGCAAAGGAAATGAAAGAACAGGCAAACGGGTTTAAAGAAGCCAGATAAGGGAAATGCTATAGTGAAAGAAACATTGAAAAAGGATGAAGAAATACTTCATCCTTTTATTTTGTGCAAATTCAACCAAAATAAAGCATCATATTTGTGAATTAAATTGATTGAATTTGACTGAATGTGAAGATATAATAACATCATAAGAACAAGAAAGATGACAGACAGGAGGGATAGAAATGATTTGTACCGTGACCTTCAATCCGTCACTGGATTACATCGTGTCCGTGGATGACTTTCAGCTGGGGATGACGAACAGAACCTCATCAGAGCTGATTCTTCCGGGAGGAAAGGGAATCAATGTATCTATTGTACTGAAGAATCTGGGACTGGATTCCACAGCCCTGGGATATGCGGCGGGATTCACCGGAGAGGAACTGATCCGAAGATTGAGCGAGTTTGGCGTAAATGCTGATTTCATCAAAATCGATCACGGAATGACCAGAATCAATCTGAAGCTGAAAAGTATTGACGGAACAGAGATCAATGGCTGTGGCCCGGATATTGATGCAAAAGCTTTGGAACAGCTGATGGAAAAGATTGACAGACTGGGAGACGGAGATGTCCTGGTATTGGCAGGAAGTATTCCTTATACCATGCCGGATGACATTTATCAGAGAATTCTGGAGAGAATTCAGGGAAGAGGTGTTCTCACCGTAGTGGATGCCACCAGAGACCTGCTGGTAAAGGTATTGCCGTATCATCCTTTTCTGGTAAAACCCAACAACCATGAATTGGGGGATATCTTCGGTGTGAAGCTCTCCACAAGGGAAGAGGTGGTTCCATACGGCAGGAAACTGCAGGAGATGGGAGCACAGAATGTACTGATTTCCATGGCAGGCGAAGGAGCAGTATTGATCGCAGCGGACGGACAGAGCATGGGAGCTCCGGCACCGAAGGGAACACTGGTCAATGGTGTGGGTGCAGGCGATTCCATGGTGGCAGGTTTCCTGACAGGATGGATGGAAAAGAAAGATTATGTACATGCGTTCCATATGGGAATTGCTGCAGGAAGCGCCAGTGCATTTTCCGAGAATCTGGCCACCAGAGAAGAAGTCTTGCAGGTATTACAGCAGGTAGAACAATAACAATGATAAATATAAAAAGAGAGGATGGGTCACAACATGAGAATTACAGATCTTTTGGACAAAAATAGTATTTCCCTGAATGCGGCACCGGCTGACAAAAAGGAAACATTGGATCTGGCAGTGGAACTGATGGCAAAAAGCGGAAAGCTGTCTGATGTGGAGAAGTATCGTGAACAGGTCTATGCAAGAGAGGAAGAGAGTACCACGGGAATCGGAGAGGGCATTGCGATCCCTCACGGAAAATGTGATGCGGTAAAAGCCCCCGGACTGGCAGCCATGGTGATCAAAAACGGTGTGGAGTATGAATCTCTGGACGGGGAACCGGTGACCTTACTGTTCCTGATTGCAGCACCGAATACAAAGGATAATGTACATCTGGATGTGCTGAGCAAACTGTCCGTGATGCTGATGGATGAAAATTTTACCACTTCCCTGAGAAACGCAAAAAGCGTAGAGGAATTCTTACAGATCATTGATGCAGCAGATGAAAGTGCCAAGAGCATTGATGACAGATTAAGTGATACCGGTATTACCACCGAGGAGAAGAAAGGCTTTAAGCTGTTGGCAGTGACCTCCTGTCCGACCGGAATCGCTCATACCTATATGGCAGCGGAAGCATTGGAAAAGGCAGCAAAAGCAGCAGGATGCCAGATCAAGATCGAGACCAGAGGCTCCGCAGGCGCAAAAAATGTACTGACTGCAGAAGAGATTGAAGCGGCGGACTGCATCATCGTGGCGGCTGATGCCAAAGTACCCATGGACCGCTTTAACGGCAAGAAAGTCATCAGCTGTCAGGTATCCGACGGTATTGGCAAGGCAGACCAGCTGGTAAAACAGGCAATGAGTGGAAACGTGGAAGTTTTCCACGGGGAAAGCAGTGAAACAACTACAGCCGTAACCGGTAAGGAAAGCGCAGCTCATAAGATCTATACCCAGCTGATGAACGGCGTATCCCATATGCTTCCTTTCGTAGTCGGCGGTGGTATCCTGATCGCCATTGCCTTCCTGATCGATGGCCTAAGCATTGACATCAATGCACTTCCGGCAGATCAGAGAGGCAATTTCGGTACGATCACTCCGGTAGCGGCAATGTTCAAGAATATCGGCGGCGTGGCATTCGGACTGATGCTTCCGGTACTGGCGGGCTTCATCGGAATGGCCATCGGTGACAGACCGGCACTGGCACTTGGCTTTGTAGGTGGCATGATGGCAGCCAACGGAAAGTCCGGATTCCTGGGTGCACTGGTAGCAGGTTTCCTGGCAGGCTATCTGATTCTGGGACTTCGCAAGATCTGCGATAAGCTTCCCGATGCCATTGAAAAGCTGGCACCGGTACTGATCTACCCGGTAGTGGGTATCCTGATCATGGGACTGGCAATGAGCTTCGTGGTAGAACCGATCATGGGTGGCATCAATACAGGACTGAATAATTTCCTGAGTGGTATGGGTGATTCCAGCCGGATCGTACTGGGACTGATCCTGGGCGGCATGATGGCTATCGATATGGGTGGCCCCTTCAACAAGGCAGCTTATGTATTCGGAACCGCAGCAATTACCGCAGGCAACTACGATATCATGGCAGCTGTTATGATCGGAGGTATGACTCCTCCCTGTGCCATTGCACTGGCAACCCTGTTATTCAAGAATAAATTCACCAAGGAAGAGAGAGACGCAGGTCCCACCAACTTCATCATGGGCCTGGCGTTCATCACCGAAGGTGCGATTCCTTTTGCAGCATCCGATCCTCTGCATGTGCTTCCTTCCTGCATCATCGGTTCGGCACTGGCAGGCGCCCTGTCCATGGCATTCCACTGCACACTGATGGCACCTCACGGCGGAATTTTCGTATTCCCTGTAGTAGGTAACGCAGTGATGTATCTGGTGGCACTGGTGGCAGGTACGGTAGTGTCCGCACTGCTGTTGGGTGTATTGAAGAAAAAAGTAACCACATGAGCAAAAGGGAAGCTCTGAAAGAGCGGTTTTGCGAATGTGGGTGCTGAATAGTTACCGTAATATAAAAAATCAGAAAAGGAGATAAGAAAATGAAAGAATTTAAATATGTTATCACAGATCCCGAAGGTATCCATGCTCGCCCAGCAGGAGAACTGGTAAAGGCAACAAAGGAATTCCAGAGTGCCATCACTCTGACCAAGGACGGCAAGACCGGAGACTGCAAGAGAATCTTCGGCATCATGGGTCTGGCTGTTAAGGCCGGCAATGAGATCACGCTGACCTTCGACGGTGAGGATGAGGAAGCAGCTTATGCAGCTGTTACGGAATTTGTCAAAGCAAACCTCTAAGTAATCATAATATTATCGTCAGGAGAGGAGAAAAGTCATGGAAGTCTACCAGGGAAAAAGTGTATTCGGCGGAATTGCCATTGGCAGGATCAGTGTTCATAAGAAGGATGAGCAGCAGGTAAAGCGTGTGAAGATCGAGAATCCCGACCGGGAGATCGCCCGTTACAGACAGGCCAGACAAACCGCCATGGAGCAGCTGCAGAATCTGTACCAGAAAGCCTTGAAAGAAGTGGGAGAAGCCAATGCAGCTATTTTCGAGATTCATCAGATGATGCTGGAGGATGATGATTACAATGAATCCATTGAGAACATCATTCATATGCAGCAGGTGAATGCAGAGTATGCGGTGGCTTCCACCGGAGACAATTTTGCACAGATGTTTGCCTCCATGGAGGATGACTACATGAGAGCCAGATCTGCGGATGTCAAAGACATTTCCGAGCGCGTATTAAGCGTGCTGGGTGGCAGAACGGCAGGCATGGCGGCATCGGAAGAACCCGTGATCATTGTGGCAGACGACCTGGCACCCTCCGAGACGGTACAGTTGAACAAGGATCTGGTATTATCCTTTGTAACGGTACATGGATCTGTGAATTCCCATACGGCGATCCTGGCCCGCACCATGAGCATTCCGGCACTGATCGGCACCGATATCCCTCTGACCGATGCCATAGATGGAAAACTTGGTATCGTGGACGGACGAAACGGCTGCATCTATGTGGATCCCGATGAAGATACTCTGTCGAAAATGCAGCAGCTAAAGCAGGAGGAGCAGGAGAAGAAAGAACTGCTCCAGACCTTAAAGGGACGTGAAAATATCACTATTGACGGTAAGAAGATCATGCTCTATGCTAATATAGGTAACAGCAAGGATCTGGCGGCCGTATTGCAGAACGATGCCGGCGGCATCGGCCTGTTCCGCAGTGAGTTTTTATATCTGGAGAGAGAAACCTTCCCTACCGAGGAAGAACAGTTTCAGATCTACCGCACTGTGGCGGAGACCATGGCGGGAAAGCCTGTGATCATCCGTACACTGGACATCGGTGCAGACAAGAAGTGCGATTACTTCGAAATGGAGCCGGAGGAAAATCCGGCCATGGGATGCCGTGCCATCCGTATCTGTCTGACCAGACCGGAGATCTTCAAGACACAGCTCCGTGCATTGTTCCGTGCCAGTGCATTTGGTAATATCTCCATCATGTATCCTATGATTATAAGTGTGGAGGAAGTACATCAGATCAAGGAAATCGTGGCAGAGGTAAAGCAGGAACTGACAGAACAGGGTGTGGCTTTCGGAGAACCGAAGCAGGGTATTATGATCGAGACACCGGCGGCAGTTATGATCAGTGATCTTTTAGCGAAAGAGGTTGATTTCTTTTCGATCGGGACAAACGATCTGACACAATATACACTTGCAATCGACAGGCAGAATCCGAAACTGGATAATATTTATGATTCACACCATGAAGCAGTCCTTCGGATGTTAAAAATGGTTGTGGATAACGGACATAAGGAAGGATGCTGGGTTGGCATCTGCGGTGAGCTTGGCGCGGATGAAACGCTCACAGAGACATTCCTTCGGATGGGATTTGACGAGCTTTCCGTATCACCGTCCATGATCCTTCGGATCAGGGATAAGATCAGGAATACGGATTTGTCAGTGAAATAAAAGTGCATCAGGGATCTGCAGCGTATGATTCGCATGCAGATCCTTTTTTGCAGGATAACGCTATAAGGTATCGGCATGATTGTCAGTTGTGCGGTGAAATGGGCATATACAGCAGAAACGCTGCTGTTATGCCTATTTTTTGTGTGATTTTGGGCATAATCACAAGGTTTTTCCTGTATATGGAAAATGAGGAGCCGGATAAAAAGAATACATGGTATAATGTTGGTATGATATGGGAATTAATTATGTAAGACAGAAAGGCGCAAAATGCGGATTCTGATCAAAACAACGGTAAACAGGATTTTTACAGTCACCGGACATAAAACAGGAGGCACACATGAGCAATTACTTACTGATCAAACAGGGAACGATCCACAACGCCATAGAGGAAGAGCCATTTGTGGCAGATATTTTAGTGGAGAATGGAAAAATAAAAAAGATCGCACCGGTCTTAGAGGGGAAGATCATCAATGACGCGGATGTGATCGATGCAACCGGGATCGATGTTTATCCGGGATTTGTGGATGCGCACTGTCACATGGGATTAGACGGGTATGCGACCGGATTTGCCGGCGAGGATTATAACGAATTAGGGGATCCTGTGACACCGCAGCTCTCCGCGGTGGATGCAGTCAATCCGCAGGATGAGACTTTCCAGATGGCACGCGAAGGCGGTGTGACCTGTGTGTGCACCGGACCGGGAAGCTCAAATGTCATTGGCGGAACATTCTGCGCCATCAAGACTTACGGAAAGCGTGTGGATGACATGTTAGTCAAAGAAAAAACAGCCATGAAGATCGCTTTCGGTGAGAATCCGAAAAACTGTTATAAGGAAAAAGGTGTTTATTCGAGAATGTCTGTTGCCGCGAAGCTGCGGGAGGCACTCACAAAGGCAAAAATATATGACACAAAATTACACGCTGCCGGCTGTCCGGAGGGCTGGAATGAACTTGAGATGGAACAGGCACAGGAACAAGTGATGGACGATTCGCAGAAAACAGACGCGGATAGGAAGGTGGATTTTTCAAAGATGCCTGCTTACGATGCAAAAATGGAGGCGCTTCTTCCAGTTATCCGCGGCGAGATGCCGTTAAAAGCCCATGCGCACCGCGCCGATGATATCTACACCGCAATCCGCATTGCAAAGGAATTTCATGTGGATCTTCGGATTGATCATACAACGGACGGAGCATTGATCGCAGATGATCTTGCAAAGGAAGGATTTCCGGTTGCGGTTGGACCGTCTTTTGGACATGCAACCAAATATGAACTGCGCCACAAAGGATTTCATACCCCTGCGGCACTTGCAAAAGCGGGATGTCAGGTTTCTATCATTACGGATTCCCCGGTGATCGAGGAGCGCTATCTGGCACTTTGCGCAGGAAGGGCGGTATTTAACGGGTTAAGTGAATTTGATGCGTTAAAGGCAATCACGATCAATGCAGCGAAACATATCGGAATCGAAGACCGTGTCGGAAGTATTGAGGCGGGAAAGGATGCGGATTTCGTGTTGACGGGGGAAAATCCATTTGCCGTGGATACTCATATTTTGTATACGATCATTGATGGAAATGTGGTGTACGAGGGGGAGAAAGCATAAACGGATTGTGAAAGAGCACTATTGTATAAGAATCTAAGCGAGCATCCGGACGAAAGTTTGCAATCCTTGTCACCTGCCCACCGTAGTCAACAAGGACATTTAC
>ENA-ORCP01002221-ORCP01002221.1-human-gut-metagenome-genome-assembly--contig:-NODE-2221-length-15767-cov-10.738878_pt1 | contig 15767 bp, 17 predicted proteins | sample MGYA00242990_ERZ507991 | MGnify/ENA primary metagenome ERZ507991 (study PRJEB26167, sample SAMN06115496) | human gut metagenome | host: Homo sapiens | place: China:Henan | collected 2015-05-07... | reverse complement strand
GGAGTATATGGCGGCCATCTTCCGCAAATTGGCAGATTCTGATGAGGAGGCTATGCAGCTGGCGTTGGAATTCTATGGGCCAATGTATCTTCTATACAGTGTCTACGACGGTGCGGAGGAAAAAGAATCGGTTTCTTCCTTATTGGCGACACACATTGATCGCTTTATTGCCAAGGTTGAGGCTGGTTACAGATCAGAAGCTGCCGGGACAGCTGTTTTAAGCAGGAGGAATAACGGATGAAATATATTCGGATCACAAAAGAAAATATTGACAAGGAACATATCTGCTGCGCCATGTCCGGCAGGCAGAGTGTTGCAAAAAAGGAATGGTTGAGACAACGCTTTGATGATGGACTTGTTTTTTATCGCAGCGAAGAACGCGGCAAATGTTTTATCGAATACATTCCGGCTGAAAATGCCTGGGTTCCTATTGCGGCAGATGGTTATCTTTACATTAACTGTCTATGGGTATCCGGCTCCATGAAGGGACACGGATACTCAAATGATCTGCTGGAGGCGTGTATCTGTGATGCCAGGGTGCAGGGAAAGAAAGGTATTTGCATTTTGTGCGCGGAGGGCCGAAAGCGGGAATTCCTCGCTGACCCGAAATTCCTTACTTATAAGGGTTTCCGTGTGGCAGACATATCCGACTGCGGGATCAATCTTATGTATCTTTCCATTGAATCGGGGGCACAACCGCCGTATTTCAAGGAATGTGCGAAACATCCGGTGATTGAAGAAGCAGGTTTTGTTCTTTATTACACCGATCAATGCCCATATACCTATTATTGGGTACCAAAGGTGCAGGAGGCGGCAAAGGAACATGGTATCCCGTTCAATGCCATCCACATCACTGACAAAGAATCAGCACAGAATGTACCTGCACCGGTCACGACTTATGCACTGTTTCGGGACGGTCAGTTTCTGACACAGGGTATCCAGTCAGATAAAAAATTCCTGGCGCTGGCAGGGACAGAGTTTGTCTCCGAGGGAAAGTCTGAGTGATAAGAAAGTGATTACGTATCAAGTTAAATCTGGTGTAACGCTAGATATGAGGTCTGGTCCGATAGGACCGCAAATTGACTTAGGGGCTGACAAATACCTCCCTGGCGATATTTCTTTAACGCAATTAGATTTGTTTAAAGGATTGAATGGCATTGATAGAATGAATTATATTGAGCCATTACTTGATACGCTTAAATTTTTAGATTAAAAGGTGAATAAATGAGTATTACAATAGATAATTCGACGAATATTATGCGTTGGGAACACGACAATGTATCATATGAATATAAAATTGATTCTACTGGACGGGCATTTGCTTACATATCTGGCGATTATATTTTTATTGAAATATATAACGAGGGCTGCTCATTTCATAGAGTGATTTCTGTTAAGGGTGAAAATATAATTTGGTATAATACTTTAGGGAACGTGAATATTTTCGCTGATTCGTTGGTCACTCTACATTTTTTGGGCTTTCGAGATTTATGTTTAGCATCGCCTGGATATTTTATTTTGACAGATACTCAGTTGATAAAAATAGACAATTATGGAAAGGAAGTTTCTAAGATTCCACCTCCTTCGGGATATAAGTTTTCAAGATTCTTTTGTCCATCTCCGCTATCTGTAATTTGTGAGCAAATCACCGGTACATCTGATAAATACGGAAGAAACGACTGGAAATTTGAATTTGATTCATTATTGCTTGAATGGAAACTGATATCCGTTGTTCAATAATTAGATTATATATGAATTTTGAAACTATAAAATTGTTATTTATGTTATTTATAAAGTGGAATGGCGGGTACCACTCTTAACTATCTGATTGATCATGGAAACTTAAATGGTGCTTGTAGATACGATAGATTTGATAAAGTAAGGTAAATAATGTAACCGCCTAAAAAGAAACCACCCTATCCAACGAAGTCCAAATAGACTAAACTAGAAGTAAGCAAAGAAGTCTAACTGGAGTTGATTGGAATGAATGAGATAGCAAAGGTAAAAAAGGAAGTAAAGCTGTCGAAGTGGGCAGAGATGGTCAGAAAGCGAGGGGTTATTGTGTGCGGGCAAGTCATGCCCATGCACTGAAGGATAAAATCAGTGATTATTTGCTGTTTATAGACAGTGGACAAGCTGCAGAGTATCATAAAGACAAAGAATATAAAAGGGTCGTGGTCCGTGTCACTGCAAAATGTTCTTACAGCAATTATGGTTTGGATTTTCTTGAAAGATGCCGGAAATGGATCCAGCAAAATGGGAATTTGTGCGAGCTTGAATGGACTCATCTGCAAAGGAATGACGAAGAAGAAACGGAGTTTCAGGACGGCTTTTCAGATGACTACATATTTGAAGCGGACAAGATATATCCCCGTATCAAAAAGAATTGGTCAAAAACTCCCGCTGAGACAGTCACGCTTATGGCTGCGTACAACAATTTTAATAATCAGAGTGGCGAAATACAGGAATACAATAATATCCCCATGTTTCGGATTTATGATAGCTATATAATTACACTGATACAGGATATGGGCAGCACTTATATGTATCTGACCTATGACCATCTTCCGGAAGATACGTCCGCTCAATTGATTGAGAGCAAAGCGTTTGAAAATCTGCACCGGGATATAAAGTATCGTATGGTGGAATCAAAGGAAGCCGGTGTGTATGGATTGGTGGCTGGCGGAGATTTTGAAGCGGAGGCTTTGTGTCTGCCGGGTATATGGGAAGATTGCAGCGAGGCATTACAGGATGATTTACTGATTGCAGTTCCGACGAAGGATATGGTGCTGTTTACAAGAGCAGGCGATAAAAAATCCATACGTAAAATGATAAAACAGGCGCAGAAAATATTTGAAGAGAATCGAAAGGAAACTCCGTTCCTGATTTTCAGCCGGGATGTTTTCTGTTATAACAAAAGCACAAAAGAGCTCGAAATCAGTAAGAAATATCATGTTTGAAGACAAGGAGTATGTTATGCAAGAGATAATCGAAACCATAATGAGTAAAGTTAATAGGAAGAAGGTTCAGAGCCTTTGGAAGAAGATTCTGAAAAAATGTAGTTTTAAATCAAAAAATGATTTGGCAAATGTGTCTGATTTGGCTACATGGTTATACATCTATGAGTATTATGATGAAGCAATTGCGGTGTGTGATTTGCTTTTGGATTTGGAGTTTACAGGAAATTATAGTATCTGGTGGCACGCAGATTATACTGCATGTTTAAAAGCAAGAATTTTGAGAGAAAAAATATCACTGATGGTCGAAAAGAATTATTAGAACGGGCAAACGAGCATAGACATCCGGAACTGTATATTAATGGGGTTGACTGGTACCGAATAACCGTTAATAAAAATATTCAAAGTGATGACGATTATAGTCCTAATCGAATTAATGACGGATGGAGAATGGAAAAGCTGGAGCATGCAGTAATGTATAGAGAGGCTGGCGGTCATCCGATTCCGGATGAAGAGTTTGAGGCAGATATTATGGAAATTGTTGATTTGTTGAAGCAGGTCAAGTAGGAGGTAGCAATGATGAAGTTGAAAACAAGATGGACATACAACTATAAAAAAGGAATGCAAGGGCCAATGGTCTCAAACGATTATTATATTGAAGGGGATAAATTGTATTTCAGTCTGGCCATTGGATTAAGCGCATTTGATTCTGTGTTGCTTGAACTTGACTTAAAGACGCAGGAGGTCAGAACCGTTTTTGAAGAAAAGCATGTTATGCGGACTGCCGGAATACATGAGAATGGGAAGATTTATCTGACAACCTTAAAAGGAATGGCTTATTGCGTCAATTTGGATGGAAGTATTTGCTGGTCGGCGGAGCTCGGCTCGACAAACGCCTCTTTCAAAATGGCTTTAGATGAAGACAGATTCTATGTATCCGATTATTCTATTTTTTGTATAGATAAAAATACCGGAGAAATCATCTGGAAGAATGATACATTCAAAGCAAAGAGTAATTGTAATATTATATACGATGAAAATTATATATACGGTGGAGAAAGCGGAGGACATGTGTTCTGCTTAGACAAGTTTACGGGAAATGTCTGCTGGGTATATGGTAAGGATGAGTGGATAAGCAATGTAACGTTGTTGGATAACAATAGGCTGTTGGTAAATCATATTCATGGAAAATTATACATACTAGATGCCAAAAGTGGTGAATTGATCTGCACTAAGAAATCGAAAGGGTATCTGTATACTGTACCGGTATTTGAAAATACAAGGATGTACATTGCTGATGCGGATGCAGTGATTAATTCCAAGTCAGGGAATATGACCTGCTATGAATGGACTTCGGAAACTGATTTTAAGGAGATATTTTCTGTCAAAGCCGGCGGCGGTGTGTCAACAAAAGCAGTCATAGATGGGAACAGACTATTTTTTGCTGCAGAAGATAATTATTTATATTGTGTAGATAAGAATACAGGAGAAGAATTGATGCCGAAAAAGAAGACTAAGGGAATATGCAGAAATATTATAGTATGTGAAGAACAACTGATTTTGCTCAGTGACAAAGGGCAAGTTGAATGTTTTGAAATTGTGTGATGGTTATTCTTTTCGAGATACGGAGAAATCAGGAAGCATTGATGGGAAAGCACTTTAATGAGAGTATGTAAAAGTGGAGATGAAAATGATAGCGGGAAATAAAAAACACATTCACTTTGTATTGGTTATGCTTGTTATATGTATGCTATCGGGTTGCGGATACGATAGAGAAGATGTTTTTACATCTCCAGCTGGTACGAATACAGTAACGATAAAATATGATTATGTAAGCAGACCTACACTTTTATATCATGGTGAAAAAATTTGGGAATACCCGAATAGTGGTTTCGACGAAGAAGTTTATTTTTACATAGAGTGGGAATCTGAAGATACTTTTATATTAAAATATGATGATGGACGTCATGATGGAAAGTATGCCGAAGAATATAGGATTGAATTGAGTCAATAAAAACGGGATATGGGCTGTTCAATGGAGGAGAGAATACTTATGACAAAGGAAGAATTTTTAAATCGCTTAAAAGAGGATGAAGAATATTCACCGGGTTGGCAGGCAATTGATGATGCTTTCGATAAACTGTATCCCGGACAAAAGCCAGACCATTTTGGAACGACTTTACAGTCAAGAGCAATGTTTGGTGGCGATGAATATTTAGACGGATTTTCAGTATACTCCTCACCGAAAGGGTATAAGCACATGGTTACCTATGGAATGACGGTGCTTTACGGTGACGAGGACGCTTTTGGCGGAGAATGGAACGGCTGGGGATATGAAATGACCATAAAATTAAATGAAAATGACACAGAAAGCTGTATGTGGGCTATCAATATGATGTCAAACCTTGCAAGATATACATATAAAACCGGGCGTTTTTTTCGAGCCCAATCAATATGTTAAAGGCAACGGCACCTCTCTTCATATTGGTGAAGATTCTCTGATAACAGCACTTTTATTAGTAAATGATACCGAAGTGGAATCTCAAATGTCTGTGTATGGGAAGACAGATTTTATTCAGCTTGTTGGAATAACCGAATCGGAAATTCAGGCTATTGTCGAAGATAAAAACAATATTCCCAAACTCATAGAACTTATGAAAGCAGATGGAAATATAAATTTGGTTACAGATATGAGAAGAACAAAGTCTTATTTATAACGCTAAACAAATGGTAATATATTAATGGTGCGAACAGGAAAGGGGCTAATATGAAACTATGTGAGTATAAGGAGAGTGGAATATAGAGGAACAATCCTTAGATTTGATTCTGCAAAATATCCGTTTGAATTAAATGTAGACTTTATGTTTTGCAGTTATCCTTCAAATGATAGTAAGTGTTCTTCGATGGCATTATATTGTATAACTGGCTATAACGCAGGACAACTTGAATACATATTTCCAGAGGAATCTATGCTGGATGGAAATCCTAATTGTATTAGCAAAGAATGGGTTTTGAATAAGTGGACCGAAATGGTTACTGATTGTGTGGATATTAATAATGCGGAGATATTAGTTTAAGCGGAGGATGGATCATGAGCTTTCTAAAGTTATTACATGGTACGAAAAAAAGGAAAGATTTATTTGATATTGCCTGTGATTATGATGGCTATGACATTGTTTATGAAGAAGAGACAACCGACATAAATTTGTATAAGTTTTTTAATGAGATTATCACTAATTCAAGATATGACATCACAGTTCTGCCTGAGTATCGATTATTAATGGAAAATAATACAGAAGATGCATTTAATGAGTTCTATGATGCATGGGTTGATGCATTAATTGATCGGGGGTTCCTGTTTCATTTGGATGGTGAGGTGTCCATGGAACAGTTTACGAAAGGGATTAATCGTATATTATCCAGTATTGGATGTGAGAAACAGTTAGATTTGACTTTATTGGTTCGGATGTATCAGGAAGAATTACAAAACTACTGTTTAAATGGGAAGGAGATTCATGAAGAAATCAATTATGATATTTTACAAAGCAATGTGATTGTTCGTGAATTGAGGTTGATAGGTTACGAACTAATAAGTTTGTTCAATGGATTTGACAATTACGATAAAGCCATTATTCCCAATATAAAAATAGATGAATTGAAAGAGATTGAAGCTATGATTAAGTAAAAATGATGAAAGCTATTTTGTTACAGTTCTGAATTCGGAAAGGAGTATGGTACTATGGCGAAGCGAAAGACGTTACCAAAAGATTTTGAACAATTGGTAGAGGTTGGAAATGAACAGGAAATCAAAAATGTATTCGAAAAATGTGATATCAATGCATATGGAGGATACAATAAAGGAAATGCCTTTGAGTTTCTTATATCCGAAAGTGTGATGCGATGGCTGTTGGAACAGGGAGCGGATATTAATTACGTGGATACATATGGATATACTCCACTGTTGTATCATGCGGGACATAAGTATGCAGAAGAACAGGCCATTTGCTTGGTGCAGCTTGGGGCAGATATCTTTGCAATACAAGGATGGAATCGGGAGACTGTTTTACATAAAGCTGTTTCTGCCGGAAGTCTTAATCTGGTAAAGTGTCTTTTAGGGGCAGGTGCAGATGCAACTGCCAAGGATGCAAATGGGGATACCCCGCTGGAACATGCATTTCGGTGCGCAATGACATTTGACCTTGTTAAGCTGGAGCCGGTCACAGCTTATTTGTTAGAAGAGGGGATACCGGTAACTGAAAGATTGCAGAATTATATGCAGAAGGTTGCAGAGGATATTGAGTTCCGCAAAAAAGACTTAAATACGGAATATATAGATGAATTGGATATTGCGATGAATCATTTGTATGAGCTACTGTGTGTAAAACCGGTTCCGAAACGAGTATTGTATGATGGGAAGACTCGGATTGAAATTCATGCAAAAGGCTGGCAGAAGCAGCATGCAGAATTATGGAATTTGTTGGTACCCGGTTCGGGACATGCAGGGACTGTACAGGGAGAAGTGGTCCGCATTTCTGGTAAACTGGCTTATGAGCTGCTGGATAATGGAGGCATTAATTGGGATGCGGATTATAATGATTTAGCAAAAGCATTGTATCGGTATGTCTGTATGGGTACGCCATTACCGTCAGATGAACAGGAGAAATTTTTTCAGTTGATAAAATCCATAAAAAATGCAGATGAAAATGATATTAACCGATTAACGGAGTTGTCAGTGAAATGGGTGACATTAAATTTAGATCCGATTGCAGTAGGGGAAGTAAATTACAGAAGATAGTTTTTTGAATGATTTTAGAGGGAGAGGAAATGTCAGACAGTAGCGTCTATCATTCCAAGTATAGAAATGTAATAGAGATGAAGAAACGGATAAAATCAGTAAGAAATATAATGTTTGAAGAGGGAGGACAGATATGAGGAAACGGATAAAAAGAGCGTGTACAGTTTTACTTATAGGGCTCTTTGGCTTTACACTTTCGGGCTGTATGGAAGCAGATGAAATAAAAGATGCTATAGAGAGTGCTTTATCCGATGATTCAACTGCGATAATAGTAAATGGAGTGGAATACGAAGACAGCTATGAATATGCCATATATGCCGTTGAAGAGCTTATGGCATGTATTGATGATGGCGACAAGGATGGTGTTAAAGCTTTGCTCTGCAGTGCACTTAAAAATGATGAAAATACTGATGAATATGTAGAGGCACTTGTGGACGGCTTTGAAGGTGATATTGTCAGCACGACGCTGTATAAAAGATTCCAAACGCCTAATTCTTCATATGGAGAAGGTTATAACAGTGCATTTATGAACACCGAGTTCTACATTACAACTGATGAAACAGTTTACAATGTATATATTGCCTTATGCCCGATTGATGAAAAGCATGATGACGGAGAAGATATAGTAGGCATATATGTGATCCAGATAGAGACATTGGACTATGCTTCTGAGGACAGGGAGATACCGGAGTTTGATACTGTAGAGGTGGCAGAGAACGCCTGCTATGTCAAGGGATTTTATGGCGATAGCAGCGGCTATCTGCCTGTACAGAGTGGAATGAATAAGGACTTTATTGTTCTTTACAGGATTTTGCCTGATGGTGGAGAAGGCGGAAGCTATGAGGATATTCTCAACTGGACCAGCAGGGATTCAGAAACCTTTAAGGGAACCTTTGGCGAACCCTATGCAGAATGTGTAAGAAATGATATGACATCACTTGGAACGGATGGATACCTGTATAAGCTGACCGACAGCGAAAAGTATGCGGCAGTGACTATTTACAGGGATTCAGGAGAAATCAATACACTCAGGATTCTGGATATCAACCGTTATCGGAATGATGAAGAAGATGATGTAATTCTGGATCATGAAGAATAAGTAAGGAGATTAAGAAAATGTCTGTGTGGATATCAAAGGGTGAAAAGCAAAAAGAATTAGAACTGAGATTGTATGCTCCTGAATCAGAAGTAATAAGACTAACTTTTAATCCACTAAAAATATCGGATGAACCAAATTGGAATCCGCAATGGGAAGAATGGACTTGTTATGCAACTCCATTAGTAATATACAAGCAAGATTATGAAATCATGCTAAAATACTATTTTGACAAAATGTATCCGACAAAAGATGCTTTTGACGGAACTCCTGAGCCATGTTTTGATGTTTGTTTTGATAATTGGCTTGGAATTGACGATTGGATGAAGGTTATTTCAGAAATCAAAAATGATTTGAATAGTTTTCAATCTGACAGAAAACAGTTCTATACTGAGTTCCTCTGCTGGATAAAGGAAGCATTGAATTATACAACGATTATTGTGGTAGAAGGAAATCAATGACGGATGAAATTTATTAAGCAAACTTGAATACAATAATTTGCCGCTGGCAGAAAAGAGTTCTTATATTAAGATGCTCACTGAATTTATCAAAGAAAAGATATGATTGTTGTTATATAAACTATTACCGTGAATTGGATATTGTTTATTAGACTACTTCGAAAAGAGGTGGTTTCAGACTGTCGAAAAAGTCAGACTATATCCGCCGAATGGCGAATTAAAAGTGTCGCCAGCCTTTTCAAAGGCTGTGGGTTTCCAAAGGGCAAAGCCCTTGGTCGCCGTCCGCAGACGGGGAAATTCCTTACCTAAAAAGAAGGGCATGATGAAAAATTTTGTGTAAGTGTGTTTCGATAATATTCGGCTTAACAATTGCTTAATCGGAAAAAACACTAAAAAGTCATAAGTCAAGACTGATATGTTATACTGAAAGAGCAGTCGACAAACACCTAAAAATCTGGTAGAATAAAAGCAAAAAAACCAGAAAGGGAAATGAAAAATGAAGTACAGTAAAGAGTTCAAAGAGGAAGCTTTGCAGATGACATAGCTGTAATTTTAGATACAGCAAATAACTTGCGTTGAAAAATTGATATGGTAGATTACGGAAATCAAAATATGATTTCTATAAAAAAAGATATTATTTTATTGAGAGAAGAGGAAATAAATGAATATTGAAAGAAAATATAAAATGATAACTATTCCGAACGGTAAACAAAAACTTAATATAGAATTCGCTGACTCTTATTATGATTTGCTTAGCACTTTCTTTTTTGTAGATTATTCATACTTTGGAGATTGGATTGATCAAAAAATTGCTGCGGTGGTAAGCGGTAAGGAAGAGAACCAGAATATATCAGGTAATATTTGCGAACTTGTTATCAGAAAAGATGGCATTAAAGTGTTTGATATGCTTGCCGAGGATGGAATGGGCAAGTGGTGTGAAGTTACTACTGATGAAATGATCGAATTGATGAAAGAATGGCATGCAAAGAAAAATCAGCTTTAATGTTAGACTGCATAAAGCACAACATACGCCTTATTTAAAATAGATGTTAATCAAATAACGATACTTATGAATAGCATCTATTTTGTCGTAATAAAGACTGTATATTTCAGAATGTAGTATTTGAACAGTGTAAATTTCAAAATACTGTGTTTGAAAAAGAAATTACAGGCGTTAAATTTATTAATTGTATGTAATAAGCAAAAATTCTTAATTGCCCCTGATACGATGAAAACAGACTATAAGCAGGTCCTAGAAACTTATATTCGTAAAGTCGACAGACTGGTTCATCTCATTATCAGCGGAGAGGAGATAATCACAACCGTTGATCATCCGTTTTATGTACAAGGCAGAGGATTTATCGAAGTAGAGAGTTTGCTTGTGGGAGATGAGCTTGTCAGTTCAATTGGTGAGGATTTGCTGATTAAAAATAATAACATTGAAGTGACAGAAGAAGTTGTAGATAATAAATTCGATATTGCAATGCAAGAAGCAGGAATTCCAGCAGAAGATGTAAGAGGAACTTTAAAAAAATATTAGTCCAATTTATCAGGTGTTTGCCAAAAGTGTATATAGGGACTCAATAATAATAGCGTAAAACTTGGTGTATGCAGCAGTTGAGCTTTAAAAATCCGAATAAAATTATAAAGGTTATATCAGAATTAGATGCTGATGTTAAAATAATAGGAGGTTTGTCATTATGACTATTAAGGAATTGATAGATAAAGGATATATTGTAGTGTTGGATACTAATGTTATTCTTAATGTTTATAGGTATTCTCCGGACTTTTCTGATTTTGCTTTAGAATGTATGAAAAGTGTAGCGGGTAGCATTATTATTCCAGCAACTGTGCGTTTGGAATATGAGAAACACCGCATGGCTGGATTTGCAAACATGAAAAAACGTATAGCAGAAGTAGGAGAAGAAACAGAAAAGCAAATAGAAATTGCAAAGAAAAAGATTATTTCGTCTTGCTCAACATTTAAGAGACTTCAATATACGGAAGCAGATGAATTAATTGCTATTTTAACTGACAAAATGAATGCAGTATCTAAAGCGTTAACTGATTATTTTGATGATCATGCTTCTCTTTCTCTAATACAGCATTCATGGGGCGAAACCGATTATTTATATATGTTTATTCAAGAAATGGATAACAATAATCAAGTTATGCCTCCAGTTTCACAGGAGGACATATATCGATGGTGCGAAGAAGGTGAAAAAAGGTATGAAAAAAGTATTCCACCTGGATTCGAGGATGCTAAGAAAAAGGATGGTGTTTTTAAATACAGCGATTTAATACTGTGGAAGGAAATGTTATTGTACGCAAAAAAGAATTTAAAGAGTATCATATTTGTTACAGATGATGTCAAACTGGATTGGTATGAAAAGACTGATAAAGGTGTTCAATTTCATTCTAAGCTATTAAGCGAATTTTCAGAAACTGGTCAGCAAATTGTGCCTATGACTTCTAAGATGTTTTTAACTGAAGTATCTGAAGCGTATGGAATAGAACAATCTGATGCTGTTGAGATAGCATTAAGAATGACTGATGAGAAATATTTTAATTCAGTTTATTATTCTGTCTTTGAATCTGTAACCGATCAACTAATATATAATATTTCGGATTATATTGATGATAGTACTGCCCATATTGGATCTGAGGGGATTGATGAATTTGAAATAACTGATGATCGATTTGATAATGCAGAACGAATAGAACGAGATGATGATAGAGTTATTTACGAATTTACATATTTTGTTGCTTTAAGAGGCACATCATATGAGTATTGGGGCAGAGATGAAGATACTAGAGAAATAATAACTTCCCCAGGACGAGATCATGAGTTTGAGGGCTATATCACAATTAGAGTTGAACGAGAGGTACAGGTATTCTTCGATTTTGAAGATGACAATTCATTTGATAGTGCTGAAATCGTTTCTGGTGATATAAAAGAAACAAAATATATTGATCGTAACGATGAATTTGATGAACCAGGTGAACTTGGAAATTGTCCAGATTGCGGAGCCCCATTAAATATGTATAATGATAGTTGTGGGTTCTGTATTGACTGCGCTCAAAATCGAGATTGATTCTTTAACTTACAGTGAAATTTGAGTTTTTGATATTTTTCTATGTCAACTTTTTGTTTTTTAGATACTGCAGCAGTTTTAATCAATGAATTAGTGATGGACTTAATGATCAGTCATATTGTTTTGCGGATATTGCGGAAATTTTATCCGGGGATATAAAGGAAACAGACTATGGATATGATATATTGCCACAGGCTGAAATAATGGGATTCCTTGTTGCAGAAACAGAAATGACACAGCGATATATTTACGAGCTGGCTGCAAATGTTATGTATGAAGCATCATTCTTTGGATTTGAGGAAGAGGATAAACAGGAAGTAGTAGAGGAACTTAAGAAAAGTACAGAAAAAATCAAATCCGGTACCACCAAATATCACACCTGGGAAGAATTCAAAAAAGAATTTAGTGATATTGGATGTGACTTTGATGAAGAAATCCCACGCTCATTGACTGCCTTTTCCAACTCTGCGCTCGGCATACGCTTTCCGTCCGCAAGCAGTTCCAGAATGAGCATTTGCGCCTGTGCGGTCTTGCTCTCGGTCTTGGCGGTGTCCGTCCCGGCAAGAAGCTCGTCAGCGGTAATGTCATAAGCTCCTATCCACGCAAACCCTTTCTCGTCTCCCAGAGAAAAGGCAAGGGACTGTCCGGGCGGCGCAAGGGAGCTTTTCTCATGGATAAGTACCCTTGTTGTGGGGCTGTCCTTCAGCTTGCCGATAAAAAGCAGACTGCGGACAGCCGCCGTAATGTCGATAGACCCTAAGCCCCTGTAAGTGCTTTGCGTTCCTGCGGCTTTGTTGAGGTGTCCGATCAGCACGATAGCGCACCCGGTAGCCTGTGCAATGTCTCCCAGACTGCGGAATATCGGGCGCACCTCGTTTGCTCTGTTCATGTCCACATCTGCGCCCAGAAAAGCCTGTACCGGGTCAATGATAACCAGCCTTGCGTTGTTTTCCCGGATTGCCCTTGCGATGCGTTCATCGGCAAGGGTCAGCGGTGTGTCTCTATCGTCAATGACAAGCACTTTTTCAAGGTCTGCGTCCGCTTCCATCAGCCGGGGCTTAACGGTATCGCCCAGACCGTCCTCGGCGGTCTGATAGATGATATTGAAAGGCTCAAGTGTCTCCATACCGGGTAAGGGCTTTCGGTTGGTGCAAGCCGCCGCAAGACGCATGGCAAAGTAGGTCTTGCCCTCGCCGGGGTTGCCCTGTATGATCGTCAGCTTTCCAAAGGGGATATACGGAAACCATAGCCAATCCACGCTCGTCAGCTCCACATCTGCCATACGGAGCATGGGGACAGGCTGGGCGGTGGGCAGCTCTCGCAGCGTGATTGTCTCGGCTATGAATTTGCGGCTGGGAATGTCCCCTTGCTGACGGAGAACATCGTTCCAGTCTTTTCTTGCCGGGACAAGGCGAATGACGGCGATCTCGCCGGGAATGTCCTGTGCCAGCCGGGTGCAGGCTTCACTTCCTGCGGTGTCGCTGTCAAGGCAGAGGAACACTTTTCGGGTGTCCTTGCGTTCAGAAAGAAAACGGTCAAGGGCTTTGCCTGAAACGCCGCCCAGGGCAAGGTAGCTCCTTGTCTGCCAGTCCTGCGGATAAAGGCAGATAAAGGACAAAAGGTCAATCGGCGCTTCAAAGACAAAGAGCTGGTTGCCGTTTCCCTCATAGCGGAACGGATAGGACTTGTCAGACCCGGCAATGTCCTGCCTGAATGGGTCTGCCGTTCCTCGCACATGGGCGTATCTCGGCGTACCGCTTCGGTCTCTGCCGACAAACACAACATTGTGCCGCTTTGCGTCCTCGTAAATATCCCCGGAAAGAAGAAAAGCCTCAACAAGCGTTTTGTTGAGACCTCGGCTTTCGCAAAGATATTGAATTGCTCTGTCGGCTGTTCTGTTGTGCAAGGGCAAGTGAAACGCTGTGGGCGGTGCTGTGCTGGCTTCGCTCTGTCCCTCGGCGCTTTCGCCGGTTAAGAGCTGGACTGCTTCGGGAAAGGACTTGCCGTAAAACTCCATGACAAAATCAATGGGATAGCCGCCCTTGCTCTGGCTGTGGCGAAACCACTTGTTTCCCCGGACGGTCAGGCTGTCATGTTCTTTCCAGCGGTATTCCCGTCCGCTTTTGATAAGCGTCTCTCCCTGTGTGCGGAGAAAATCTTCCAGACTGACGGCGTTTGCCCGGTCAATCTGTGCTTGGGTGTAATTCATCGGGATAGTTCCTCCTTTTTGTGTCGTGTTTGGGGTCGATTTTGGAGCTTTTGTTCCTCTGTATGCTCGTTAAATCGGGCGGCGGTATCTACGCATGACTTGACCCTCCAAAGGCGGTGTAAATCGTCTCTGACGGTCTTAAATTCGCCGTAGGTGGTTTCATGCGCCTGTTCCAGCTCGTCATACTCTGCGGACAGCTTTTTCATATCCACTTTGCCGTCCGGGAACTCCCCGGTCAGCTTGCGTCTTGCGGCGTAGAACTGTTTCAGTTCCGCTTCATGCTCTGCCTTGTACTTGGCTCTGGGCTTCTCAAACTTGGTTTTCTGCAAGCCGTCATAGACAGGCTTCAAGCTCTGGAAAGCAGCGGAGCTGTCATAGAGCTGCTTAATTGCTTTCATTCGGGCGGTCTGTTCGTCCAGCGTTTTCTTCAAGCTCTCTGTGGCAGCACTGTGTTCGCTGACACGGTGCTCCAAATCTTCAAGGGAGTAAATGCCGTTTGCCCGGAGATAATTGAAGGTCTCGTTCATCTCCTTTAGGTTGCTGACCTTGCCTTTCTGCGAATATGCCCCGGCTCTGCGCTGGGTGTAATAGGCGTTCAGCAGAGAAACAAGGTCGGGTGCCTGCGGCTTGGCAAGCTCCGCTTTTGCTTCGGCAATCCAATCAAACAGGAGAGCGATTTTCTTCTTGATGTCCCGGATAACGGCATTGGTTGCTCTGATCCAGCGGTTGAACTCGCCTTTCTCGGTGCGTATGCCTTTCTTCTCCATTGCCCGGACGGTTGCGCCCTCATGGACGGTGGGAAGAAGCTCCACGCCCTGACGCTCATAGCTTCGGTGGTCGATACGAACATCAAGACCTTTTTCCGCAAACTTGGCGTTGCATAGTTCCGCCCATGTCTGACGCCAATGTTCCAGCGTTTCGGGACTGCCCCAGTCGGTAGTGGGAACGGCGTTAAACACAAAGTTTCCATCTGCGTCCCGGATACGGTTGCCGTCCTCGTCCAGCTCGTACACCCGGCGTTGCTTTAGCCCCCATTTGCCGTTCTGCTCAATGGGACGGATAGGGCAAAGAACATGGAAGTGCGGGTTTGGTATGCCGCCGTCCTCCCGGTCTGGCTGGTGTACGGCGAAGTCAACCACCATGCCCCGGCTCACAAA
>ENA-ORCP01002218-ORCP01002218.1-human-gut-metagenome-genome-assembly--contig:-NODE-2218-length-15774-cov-13.418806_pt1 | contig 15774 bp, 7 predicted proteins | sample MGYA00242990_ERZ507991 | MGnify/ENA primary metagenome ERZ507991 (study PRJEB26167, sample SAMN06115496) | human gut metagenome | host: Homo sapiens | place: China:Henan | collected 2015-05-07... | reverse complement strand
ATTCTCCGTATTGGCGGGGTGAATACCATTCGGTTTCACTTTCGTATAATCCGTTTCATCCAGTTTTACGGAAGGAAGATCAAATGTATAGGCCCACGGCTTGCCTGCCGCAATCATTTCCCACCATACGCCTACATACTTCACAGGCTTAATCCAGGAAGTATCCTCATACTTGCAAGGATCATTCAGATTCAGTATCAGATTGGAAGCCAGCATTTCACGGGCATCATCACTGACTATCACCGTACGCCACGGAGTGTGACAAGGTGACTGCATATACCCTTTATCGCCCTGTGCATCCGGCGTCAGCCAGGATTCAAAGATAAGATTCTTATCATCCAGATTCAGATGCATGCACGAATAATCCACCAAAGCAGCTTCATGGAGATTCAGATAGATTCCGTCAGCTGTTTTCATCTGGAGGGAAGTCTGTACACCTGTCGGCGAAAACTGGTTTTGTGACGCATTATCAGTAATGGCTCCCTGCATCAAACCGCGAATTTCCGAAAGTTTGGATTCCGTATAATCATATTCCTGAGTATCGTAATCACCGGGAATCCACCAGGCGGTATGATCGCCCGTCATAGCAAACTGGGTATGTTCGTCCTTAATCACGAAGTAAACCAAGTTCTTCTGTTGCGGAAACTCATAACGGAATCCTACACCATCATCATATACACGAAAACGAAGGTTCATATAACGATCCGTGGCGGGCTGTTTCAATTCAACCAGCAATTCGTTGTAGTGATTACGAATATCTTTCGTCTCTCCCCACACCGGTTGCCAGGTTTCGTCGAAGGTAGAGGTAGAAGCTTTCAGGACTTCAAAACCATCCAGCAGATTATTGGCATTCTTCAATTCCAGTCCCAAGGTGCTGGGCTTAATCACGGATTTCCCTTTATACTCCACCTGATAGGTCGGAGCACCATTCTTTGATAATTCAAAATCCAGCTTCACCTGGCCCGAAGGAGACGACACTCCTTCTGCTTTCCCCGCTAAGGCAAAAAGAAGACAAATTGCGCTAAGCATTAACTTTCTCATAACTATACTTTTTATGGTTGGTATTAATAAATAAATTCAATCGTGTGTTTCACTCCGTCATCCGGCAATCTCAACATACAAAGATTCTGTTTCTTATCCGGACACCATGCAGTAACCTTGAACTCCGTTTCCATTCCTTCATTCAGTTTTTCCGCTTTCATCTTCCTTACTTTCTGTCCGTCAATAAGCGCTTCCTTCGGCATCTGCCCGGTATAAATGCAAAACATCAGGTTGCGTTCTCCCGGAAGGGCATACTTCTCTCCCGCCCTTTCCCCGATTTCGAGCACATATCCCTTTTCCGTTGTCCGGCAAGATACAGGAGTACGCATAAATTCCCCACGCTGATACCCCAGATCAGTTCCTGCATCTTCATACAGGGAGAAAGACGTTTCGTCGCCCGCCGCAGCCGGAAATACCTCAAATGTAATCGGATAAACCGCTTTCTCATCCGTATAATTCATCACAGGCATCTGAGGGATGATACTTCCTTTCCGCACAAACATAGGAATGGTATTCAACGGAGCATTTGCCGTAGTCCACTGTTCGCCGCTATATTCCGTGCGCTTGTCATTATAATCAATCCAGGTACCTTCGGGCAGATAAACATTCTTATTAGTTGCCCCCTTCTTCACTACCGGAGCTACCAGCAGTTCGCTGCCAAACATGAATTGTGCATCCGTAGAGACTGTTTCCAAATCCGCCGGATATTCCATAAACATGGGGCGCATAATCGGCAAACCCGTTTCATACGCTTCGCGGGCATAAGTATAAATATAAGGCAGCAAGCGATATTTCATTTCTATGGCAGCTTTAACGTTCTTCTCCGCTTCCTCCCCAAAGAGCCACGGTTCTACCGCCACATCTCCTTCATGGTGAATACGGCTCAGAGGATTGAACGCTCCCAACTGCACCCAACGGGTATAAAGTTCCGCCATAGCGGGATAATCTTCAATATCCCCGCAATAACCGGAAATGTCACATGCCACGAAAGGAATCACACCCAGTCCGGCAGATAAAAGTACCGGGATCTGATTAGCCATCTGTCCCCAGCCTTGCAGCACATCATCTCCATTGCCGCAATCTCCGGTCCAGCCGAAGGTGTAACGTTGCAGTCCTGCATAGGCGGCACGTGTCATCTGGAAGACACGAAGATCCGGATTCCGTTTCTCAAACTGTTCTTTTACCACCTTGTCCCAGGTCAGACCATACACGTTATGAATTTCATCGTGCATACCCAGGTGGTGCTTCATTACAAGACGTTCCGTTTGTTCCTCATTGCTCCAGGCAGGTTCACCCATATCCGTCCAGAAGCCGGCAATGCCGTCATCTATCGGTTTCTGCTGATAAGCTCCCCACCAGTCCGCCACTTCGGGAATGGTAAAGTCCACCACACCGCAGTTGCCACCCCATGGCCAAGGCATATCATAGCTCTTACCCGTAGTGGAGTCTTTCACCAGATAACCCAAGCGGTCCGCTTCTTCCCATTGCTTTTTATTAGCCTGAGAGATAACCGGGTCTTGCGAAACAATCACTTTGAAGCCCATCCCTTTCAAGTCGGCAAGCATCTTCTTCGGATTCTGATAGTTTTCTTTCCGCCAGTTGAAGTCCTGTAGGTATTGTGTCCAGCCTATATCCTGATAGATGATATCGCAAGGAATACCACGCTTACGGTATCCTTCGGCTATTTCATAAGAGAGCTTCTCGGTAGTCAGCAGGCCGCGGCATTGTGCAAAGCCCAGTGCCCACTTCGGAGGCATGATGGGTTGTCCGGTCAATGCGACATACTGTTTCATGATTTCCTTATAATCCTTACCGAAGATAAAATAGTAAATCATCTCCCCACCAGGAGCTTCAAAGCTGTAATAATCACGGCTTTCAGTACCGAATTTGAATTCTGTCTTATACGTGTTATCCAGAAATATACCATAGCGATAACTGCTCATAAAGAAAGGAATACTTTTGTACAGGGGATCTTCCACAACGCTGTAACAAGGTTTATCACTGTTCCACATCTTATAAGATTCGCCTCGGCGGTCCAGCTTGCCGGTCTTTTCACCTAAACCGAAGAAATGCTCATCCCGGCGCAGGGTCTTATACTCCACTTTACGCTCTCCATCGCTGATATGCCCCTTGTCTGCATAATCGCTGAACAAAAGCTTCTGATACTTGTCGAATATCTGCAAGCTGAACGGAGCCTTGTTGACGCGGATACGCAGTTTAGGCGTAAATATCTCATAACAGGCATTCTGTTCGTCCACCCGGACAGTGCCTACATCTTCCAATTCTTCATTAATCACCGCAAAGGAAGGATTTCCCCGCTGCAACTTACCGTCCGGCGAAAACCAGACGCGCACAACGGAGGGACTGCAAAGTTGCAACTGCACAGCCGAATTATCGTCTAAATGAAACGTAACGTCTCTCCCTTCCTGCGAATAAGAAGTACAGTTTCCCGTTACATTTCCGCCATATAAGTGCGGAGACAGGCAACACAGTATTAAAAATAAATATATATATTTTCTCATGGTTCTATATCTTTTATAATTTATTCCATTACAATCATGCTCCAGTATTTCAGTGAAGGAAGCGTAAAGGTTATCGCTCCGTCTTTCTGTTCAAAAGCTAATTCCTGCGAAGCTCCGGCATGTGCATCGGGAGTAGCCACCCACACTTTGCTCACTTTTCCCGCAACATTCAGCTTCAAGGGCACTTTAGTCACCAACCGTGGTTCGGGCATTGTCCCGTTCAGGTCTCTCCAACTTAAACTGTTTGCACTAAGGAAGTTCAGCAGATGAACCACCTGTTTGCCATTCACCCTTCTGGCGAAAGAAGTAATGGCTGATTTCTGTGGCGGCCAAGTATTCAGATTCAGATTCTTGCTTGCATCCGTACATACCAAAGTTACCTTCTCCTCCTCCCCTCCATCGCGAAGAAGATTCTGATAAGCAGTCATAAAGTCATAATAGCGCACAACAGCCGTCTTCAAGGCATCACTCATCTGCAAACGGGTATTTGGAAAATATTCACTGCACAACATGTGGTCGCCTCCCAATTCCAGGTGCGAACCTCCCAGAGCAAACATCACCGCATCCGTCAGCAAGATTCCCGGCATATTGAACTCGCCGGAACCCTTTTCATAATTCATATAAGCCGCAAATACCGTCTTCAATGCCTGATTTCCGTACTGATGGTTCGCTTTCAGGATCGTATATAAATCCGTAAAATCAGCTTCATCCCCCCAAACTTCATTATACAGGAAATCTACTTTCCCCGTACCTGCAATCTGAGACGCCCCATAGCTACTTACTGCATTCATCACCAAGCGCTTATCAGGATGTTTCCCCTTCATAGCTTCAATAAACGAAACATAAGTCTTAGGCAGGTTCACCTTATTCCCCTTGTAATCATAGCGGTCGCCACGGTTTCCCAACTGGTCTATCTGATAGCCGTCAAAGTCAAGATTGGCATAGACATCATCGTTGCGCTGGGCAATATATGCCTGCCATTCGGCATTACCCGGATCAAGCAAATAGATATTGCTCTTCCAACTGTCAGGCAATGTATGCGCATCCTTATCCGTATGCCCTGTGCCTTTAAAGATGTACCATTCTTCTTTCACACCGTCACCGGCTGCATCATCGAGCGCACCGAAACAAAGATTATAAAACATCGCCTTCATTCCAAACGAGTGCTGGATGCGGATATAATCCTTTACCGACTGTGTATAGATATCCCGGTTGGCAATATCCTTATATACCGCATCGAGATGTTCACGCGTACCGCCTAACGGCCAGTGGTGCTTGTTGTGCCAATCCTGAAACTGCACACCATTGATATGGCAGCGGTTCAGAAAAGCCATTTCCTCCTGAATTTTACTTTCCGTTTTAGAAGCGTCGAAGGTGGCGACAAAGCCATAACGCGGAAAGCGTGTCCAATCGCTGGATACATCGACGGCAATAGTACCGAGAATGACTTCCGTACCGTCTTCTTTAGTGCGATAGACATCCGCCAGATATCCGGTGAAATCCGTTTCAGGGGCAGTCCACGTCCAGGAACTGCCTGCGACTGCCTGTTCGGAGATTACCTTGTTCAAAGTACGGTAACGTATCTTTGCTCCCGCAGGCAGGGCATCGGCTGTGAAGGAAACGGTTTCACCCGGTTTGTAACAAGCCTTGTCAGTAGTCAGGTTCACGGTTAAATCGGAGGTAACGGGAGTGACATCAGTCACTCCTCCGGTTTCTCCTCCACCACCGTTACCACCGCCGGTTTCATCATTGTCTTTGCTGCACGAAGCCAAAAAGAACATGGCAGCCATTGCATAAATTATATATTTCATCGTTTCACTGTTTTACTATCGAAATTGTCTCTTCCAGTTGATTCAGAGTAATCTTATAAGAACCAGCCGTCGTAATCTTCCATTTCAGGTCGATACCTCCAATCATTACATCCAGGTATTGAGCTTTGAAAGCATCGCTGGCCTTATCCAGGAACAACATCGGTTCCGTCTCGCCCGAAGGCTGCTTATCAGCTACGGTCGGCATAAACCAGGCACCGTTCCAGTCCTCTTTTTTATCACAGGTCAGCTTCAACTCACCCACATTCAGTACACCTTGCCAGGTAAATACATACGGATTATCCGTGGCCTGCATTGGCGTGGCATCTCCAATGCTCCATCCCGCAGGCGCAGCATCCCCTACCATATAAATCATCTCATAAGGAACAAATTCGCTCATCATCATGCGCTCTTTCCCTGCACGAATATCGACACATATCTTATAGGCCTTACCACATTCGGCATCTTTCAGCACCCATTTATTGTCAGGATCGAACCCTTTCACAAATACCATTTCCGTATCGGTGTAAGCGGCATTGGCATTCTTTGCTTTATACATGCTCTCCCAGCTTCCTTCCGAAGTTCCGAACTTGAATTCCCCGCCCTGGCCTGCATCAAACAAACGGGCATAGCGGAACAGGAACGGATCGAGCACATCCTTTTTCATCGGCACAAATCCCCAGTCGTTCATACCTCCAACGAAATAAAGCTGATCGTAAGCCGGTCTGAGGTTCTCGGTCTGAGTCAAGGTGATAACACCGGTACACAGGTTCGCTTCAACAATATAGTTGAACTCTTCTTCAATCGTAAACGATTCGTCCGGCTGATCGGCACTGGTACGAAGCACCAGCTTTCCGTCAGTTCCTTTGTTGTACGACGGCAAGAAAGCCCCCAGCGTAGTGATAAACTTGAAGGAACCTGCAGTCATTTTTCCCGTCCATGTAAATATACCATTGTCTTTCCGGGTCATTTCCGTTGCATCGTCCGCACTCCAACCGCCGGGAGTGGCATCACCTATCAGGTAAAGAGTGGAAGTCAACGGTTTGTAGGCAGTGACACTAAAAGAGGTGGTGGCCACCTGCGTCTCTTCCCGATCCGTTACTTTGGCTGTCAGGCGTGCTTCCAGAGAGACGTTTTCAGTAGTTTCCGCACCAAAATGCTCACGAAGGATGTTATTCAATTCCTCCACGTTCTTCTTCCAGGTATATTCCTGCACGACATTCTCCAAAGCCACATAAGGAGCGGCAAAATTACTGCCCGCCTTGGCAAGTTCCAGTGTATAGGAAATCTTATTTCCCGTACCATAATTCGTGCCCGTTGTCCAGGAGAGTTCCAGGGCATCATCGCCATGCGCCTGTTCGTTCAAAACGACTTCCGTGTTGCTGGTGGAAAGCGCCAGTTCATTGTGCCCCTTGTCCAGTTCCATATAGTCATTGTCCACGCATGCAGACAGTGCCATGCAACCCAGCAATGCAAATACTAAATGTGAAATATATCTTTTCATATTCTTCTTCTGATTTAAGTGATTAATAACCCGGATTCTGTGTCATCAGTATATTCGCATCCATTTCCGTCTGCGGAATGGGGAACAACAGGCGATTCTTGTTCACACTGTTCTTGCCGATGGATTGCAGGAAACGGATGGCATACTCTCCATTATTGACGCGGATCATATCGAACCAGCGATGTCCTTCGAAAGCCAGTTCCATGCGTCGTTCGTGAATAATCTTCTCACGCATCGCCTCCTGTGACAGACCCGAAACTTCCGGCAGTCCGGCACGTTTGCGAACTATATTTAGGGGAGCGGCAGCTTGGCCGGGTTGTCCCATTTCATTCAGCGCTTCCGCTTTCTTCAGCAAGACATCCGCATAGCGGTACACAACAAAGTTATTGGGGTTCGTATTGTATTCCGGCGAAATAGTCTTGGACACCAGGAATTTGCGCACGTTATATCCGGTATTGGAATAAGAACTCTTGTAAGTCTTCCCATCAAAGTCCGGACAACCTGCATAAAGAACCGTCAGTTCTTTCCGTTTGTCACCTTCTTCATACTGGCTCACAAATTCCTCCGTAGGCTGATTCCAGCCGTAGCTGCCTGCAACAAAGTCCGAGTTACGGGGCCCCATAAAAGTGGAAAGCCAGGAAGATTGACCGTCCGTTCCCCAGAAATCATATTCCGTACTTCCGGAATACTGCACTTCAAACAGAGATTCGGGACCGTTATTGATAGTAGCATCGAAGTTATTTTCATACTTGCAGGTGGAAAGGTCGTAACCCAGGTTCGTAATCTCATTGCACAGTTCCACCACGTCTTCATAATAACTCGTATGGTTGGGAGCCAGTGTCAGGTAGATATCCGCCAGCATGGCAAGGGCGGCATCCTTACAGGCACGTCCTTTTTCTTCTTCATTATATTCCGCTTTCGCCGGAAGCAAATCGACCGCATTCTTACAGTCCGAAATGATCTGCTCATAAGTCTGATCCAACGTAGTGCGTGCTATTGCAGTAGATTCACCCGGATTATAAGGTTCCAGACGCAAAGGAACGCCGCCATACAAACGGGCTAAGATATAATAGTAATGGGCACGAAGGAAATATGCTTCACCCATACAACGGTTCTTTATGCTTTCCGATACGGCTTCGGCCTGCGGAAGACTGGTCAGCACAATGTTACACTGCCCGATACCTACCCACGGAGAACGCCACATATACAGGGCCATACCATTATCGCTCTGCGTGATAAAATTGGATGCCTGTATGGTTTCCAGACCGTCCGTACCACCGCCTGCACCTACCAGGCTGTTGCCCGCAACGATATCCAGCGACCACATACGCTGATTGTAAAGATTGGAAGACTGAAGCGCCTTGTAGCAAGCATTTGTCAGTGCCACGGCCACATCATCGGTCACGGTTGTTTCAGGGTCAACGGCATATTTGGGCGACTTATCCAGAAAGTCGTTACATGATACCAGCATCAATACAGCCAGCACGTATAGTAAGTTTGTTATCTTTTTCATATCCAAATCAATTAAAAGTTAAAGTTTAATCCTACACTGAATGTACGGGAAATGGGATAACGGGACAAATCAATACCGTTGATATCCACCTCCGGATCGAAACCGGAATACCCGGTAATGGTAGCCACATTCTCACAAGATAGGGAAAGGCGTGCATTCTCTATCTGTAACTTCTGCAACCATTGTTTCGGGAAGGTATAAGAGAGTGTGATGTTCTTCACACGCAAGTAAGATCCGTCTTCTACAAAGCGGTCGGATACACGGCAGTTCTGATTAGGATCGCCGAACATGGCACGCGGCATGGAGTAGCTTGTCCCCTCTCCGCGCCAACGGTTCAGCACGTCAGTCGTCTGGTTGTATGCGGCAGCCATACCTACATTATCGATATTGTTGGCGTTATAAATCTTATTGCCGGCCACTCCCTGAAGGAATACGGAAAGCTCGAATCCTTTATAAGACAAGTTATTGTTCATTGAGAAGAACCAACTGGGATTGGGATTGCCAATCACTGTGCGGTCACTGTCGTTGATGACACCGTCGTTGTTCAAATCCCTGAAACGGATATCACCCGGCTCAGCTCCCGGCTGCACGGCATGTGCATCCACTTCCGCCTGGTTTTGGAACAAGCCGTCCGTCACGTAGCCGTAGAAAGCATTAATCGGATAGTCTTTTGCCAGCATCGTGACATACGAGTTATTGATCTGGTTGATATAGTAAGGAACCGCGCTGTTCAGGTCCTTAATCTTATTCTTATTATAAGTGGCGGTTACATTTGTTTCCCAACCCAGTTCTCCGGTCAGGTTGATGGTGTGCAGACTCATTTCCAAGCCCTGGTTTCGCACTTTACCGGCATTCGTATAAGTAGTGGTGGTATCTTCAAATCCCGATGTGATGGGGATGGATGCCTTCACCAACATATCCCTTGTCTCTTTCAGATAAGCATCCAGTGAGAATACGATCCGTGAATTGAACAGGGAAGCATCAAAACCGATATTCGTCTGTGCCACCTCTTCCCAATGGATGTAAGGATTGGCAAGCGTAGAGGAAACCAATGCGGTCTGATTGCCGCTCGTTGTTCCGAATGGATATACACTGGTGTTGTAAGATGCCAGGTAACTATAATTGCCGACACTTGCTTGGCTACCCGTCACTCCATATCCTACACGTATTTTCAGGTCGTTCACAACGTCATTCTTCGGGAACCAGCTTTCCTGCGAAATGCGCCATGCGGCAGATACAGAAGGGAAAGTACCCCAACGGTTCTTTTTACCGAAACGGCTGGAACCATCACGGCGGACAGTTGCCGTCAGCATATAGCGGTCTTCGTAAGAGTAGTTGATACGTGCCACGTAAGAGAGCAATGCCCATTCATTGGAACTGCCGCCAATGGCGTACATCTCCTGACCGTTATCCATTTCATGCACATTGTCGAACATGAAGACATTCTTCTGCGCATTCAGGTAATCATTCTCATTCCACTGTGCAGACGAACCCGCCATCACTCCCACACGATGCTTTTCTGCAAAAGTATGGTCGAACAGGAAATAGTTATCCCACAGGTAAGTGAATGATTTATTATCGCTCTTGTAACGCGAAGTTTCTTCCGTCGGAATAGGCTTCCAGTTATATTTCGGCGTGAAGTTATCGATGAACCAGAATTTGGCATCGTAACCGAAAGTACTCTTGAATTTCAGCCATTTGGTAAAAGTCAGTTCCGCCGTCAGGTTGGCAAGGAAGTTATAACCTTTCGTCTGGCTCTTGTTCAGTTGCGTAGGTCCTATCGGGTTGCGGATGCTACCATACCATTCCGAATTACCTTCCGGTCCACTCCATGAGCCGTCTTCATTCTTCACCGGAAGAACGGGAAGAGCTTTCAGTGCATCACCGATATTATAGCTGCCCGAATCCTTCGTATCAGTGCTGAAAGTGATATTATTGGAGAACTTCAACCACTTCAGCACTTGTGCGTCGCTATTGGACTGAAACGTAAAACGACGATAGTTTACACTGCGCACCGTACCCGACTGATCGAGAAAACCACCGGATACATAATAATGAGACTTCTCATTTCCTCCGGAATAACTTACCGTATAGTTCTGCATCACACCCGTGCGCAGCAATTCGTCCATCCAGTCGGTACCTGCACCCAGTTCCGAAGGATTTGCCCAATTCGGGTTCGGGTTGCGACCGCTGTTCACCATCATATCATTACTCAAATCGGCATACTGGCTTGCGTTCAGCAAAGAAGGAATGTTAGTGGCATTCTGGAAAGCACAATTAGCCGATACCGACAATTTGCCTTTCCCTTCTGTTCCGCGCTTGGTGGTGATCATCACTACCCCATTGGCTCCACGCGAACCGTAAATGGCTGTAGCCGATGCGTCTTTCAATACGTCCAGGCGTTCCACATCCGCCATGTTCAGTGAAGACAGTCCCAAGTCGGTGGGCACACCGTCAATCACCACCAGCGGATCGCAGTTGTTAATGGAGCCCAGACCACGAATCTTGATAGATACATTGTCACCGGGCTTTCCGGCATCCACTACCTGCACACCGGAGATGCGGCCCTGAATGGCTTGTCCCAGGTTAGAAACGGGGGCATTTTTGATGTCCTTGCTTCCCAAAGAGGAAACAGCACCGGTAAGGTCACTTTTCTTCATGGTTCCATAACCGATAACCACCACTTCGTCCAGCATTTCACTGTCTTCCGAGAGTGTTACCATAATCTGCTTCTGTCCTTTCACGGGAACTTCCAAAGACTTATAGCCCACGAATGAAACTACTATAACGGCATCCGAAGGCACATTCAGCGAGAAATCGCCATCAATACCCGTTATCGTACCGTTCGTTGTGTTCTTCTGCACCACACTGGCACCGATAACGGTTTCTCCGGTCTGGTCTTTCACTACACCTTGTACTGTGATTTGCTGTGCGAACATGCACATCGGAAGTAACATTCCTATCAGACAAACCATAATTCGAAGCCTGATCGGCATTTTGTACTTTTGCATAATATAAGAGTTTAAAGTTAGTAATAAAAATATAGATTCACATGCAAGTAGTAGTTCTTCTGACACATCCCAATATAAAAGAGTCGCGAGCTAACAAGGCATTGATGGATGCTATTAGTGACATGGGAGAGGTAGCCATATACAATTTATATGAGATGCGTATGGAAGATGCTTTTAATGCAGAGATATGGAGCACTATCATATCGCATGCATCTGCGCTTGTATTTCAGTTTCCGTTCTATTGGATGTCGGCTCCTTCTTTATTGAAGAGATGGTTGGATGAAGTATTTACTTATCTGGCAAAAACTCCTGCTGTGGCTGGTAAGACATTGATGGTGGTCACTACTGCCGGCTCTGAACATGATGCTTATAGAAGCGGAGGAAGAAATCGTTTTACGGTGGATGAGTTGTTAAGACCTTATCAAGCAAGTGCTGTACATGCTGGAATGATATGGCAAACTCCTCTTGTAGTCTATGGAATGGGGACCTCGGAAGCTAGTAAAAATATAGCAGAAGGGATAAATTGCTATAAGCAAAGAATTGAAGCATTGGTGAAGAAAGACATTTTCAGTGATAATTGGTAATAGTAGGACCATATCGAAATGGAACATTCTTTTTCATTTTTGAATGTTTGTTTTTCTCTTTATCTTTTTCTAAAATACTGATTTTAAGCAATAAATAAAATATTGTATGAATTGGCATATTTCTTGTGTTAACTCATACATGAAACTTTATATTATATCAAACAGATTACCCGTTAAGGTTACCAAAGAGGATGAAACGTTCGTATTTTCACGAAGTGAAGGCGGACTGGCTACCGGTTTGGACTCACTTCAGATTTCCTACGAAAAACATTGGATTGGATGGCCTGGAATATGCGTTGACAACGAAGAAAGTAAAGAGGAAATCACTTCTAGATTGGAAGGAATAAATTTCCACCCAGTATTCTTGTCCGAAATACAGATAAAGAATTATTATGAAGGCTATAGTAATAGTACTATTTGGCCATTATGTCACTACTTTTTTGTTTATACGCTGTATCGGAACTCTTTCTGGCAATCGTATCAGGAAGTGAACCAGTTGTTCTGCGATGCCATTTGCCGCGTGATACGTCCAGGTGACAAGGTGTGGATTCAAGACTATCAGCTAATGCTGCTTCCCGGAATGCTTCGGAAGGTTTACCCGGATTTGAATATCGGATATTTCCATCATATCCCTTTCCCTTCCTATGAACTTTTCCGGATATTACCGGAGCGTGCAGAAATCCTGAAAGGATTATTGGGTGCTGACTTTATAGCTTTCCATACTCATGACTATATGCGGCATTTTATCAGTGCTGTCGAACGGGTATTGCGTATTGACTTTAAACTGGACGAAGCACAACTCGGGAATAGAGTAGTTAGGATCGATGCTCTTCCTATGGGAATCAACTACGGACTGTATCACAATGCTTCTTCCAGACCGGAAGTACGGCGGGCGATAGACCGTACACGGAAATTTTTCGGGAATCATAAGTTGATTCTTTCTGTAGACCGCTTGGATTATAGCAAAGGCATTCTGCACCGTTTATGGGGATTTGCTGCCTTTTTAGAATGTCATCCTGAATATTGTGGAAAAGTTACATTGGCAATGGTCATTGTTCCATCACGTGACCATGTAGATAGTTATGCTGAGCTAAAAACCAAGATTGACGAAGAAATAGGTTCTATAAACGGACAGTATTCTACGATGGACTGGACTCCGGTTTGCTATTTCTATCACGGTTTTTCATTTGAAGAACTGGTGGCAATGTACTATATAGCTGATGTAGCTTTGGTAACTCCACTTCGTGATGGCATGAATTTGGTTGCCAAGGAATATGTAGCCTCGAAAAATAATAATCCGGGTGTTTTGATTTTGAGTGAAATGGCAGGTGCAGCTATTGAGATGACGGATGCATTGTTGATTAACCCCAATGACACTGAGGAGATAAAGCAGGCCATTTGTCGGGCTTTGGAGATGCCCGAACAGGAACAACTGAAACGCTTGCAACACATGCAGAAAATTATTTCCGTACAAACGGTTAATAAGTGGGCGGCAGATTTTGTAAGTGAATGGAGCGATACGTGCCGTAAGAATGAACAGCTTCGTAAGAAAAGGATATCCGCCGGTATTATTGGTGCCATCAAAATGAAATATAACCAGGCTAAGCAACGGCTTATCTTGCTGGATTATGACGGAACGTTGGCGTCGCTCAAGACACGACCGGAAAATGCTAAACCCACCCCTGAACTCATTGCCACATTGCAGAAGCTGGTTTCCGACCCGGCCAACCATGTTGTTGTGAATAGTGGTCGCGACCATTTTACTTTAGAAAAATGGTTGGGAAATTTACCTATTGCAATGGCTGCGGAACATGGCGCTTTCTATAAGGAAAATGGCATCTGGCACAAAAACATAAACAAAGCGGAATGGAGTTCCGGATTGGTGTCCATCTTGAAGCTTTTTGTCGAAAAGACGCCTCGTTCCCACCTTGAAGTCAAGGAAACGGCTTTGGCATGGCATTACCGGGAAAGTGATGCATGGTTAGGAGCTTTGCGGGCACAGCAACTTATCAATGTGCTGGTTAACATCTGTATACAGCAAAAGCTGCAAATCATACAAGGAGATAAAGTAGTGGAGATTAAGTCTCCCGATTATAATAAAGGTTCCGAAGTGAGACGCCAGTTGGAAAAGAAACATTATGACTTTATCATAGCTATGGGAGATGATACTACGGATGAAGATATGTTCAAAGCTTTGCCGGTGAATGCAGTGACAATCAAGGTGGGATATGTGTCGGAGGCAGCAAGCTATAATATGCCATCACAAACGGAAGTCCTGCCTTTTCTTCAAATTCTGGCGAACAAGAAAGACATGAAACAACCCATTGGCGAGAATGTCAAAACGAGCTTGAAAGGGATATTCGATTTTTTCAGAGACTTGTTAAAAACAAAATAGTAAAAATGAGTAATTTAAATTATGGGGTAGTAGGCAATTGTCGGACTGCCGCACTTATATCCGAAAAAGGCAGCATAGACTGGTTGTGTTTTCCCGATTTTGATTCTCCGTCTATCTTTGCATCACTACTTGATCGGGAAAGAGGAGGAAGTTTTGGATTTGACGTTACAGAAGACTATCATATCTCACAATCTTACGTTCCTCACACTAACATATTGTCTACTTCTTTTTCTTCGAAAGAGGGAGAATTTGTCGTACTTGATTACATGCCTTATTACCGTTCCTACGAAAATGCCCATTATCTTCCGGCAGAATTGTATCGATATGTGAGGTGGATAAAAGGTAAGCCCCGTTTCAAAGTAAACTATGTCCCTGCTCCCAATTATGCGCAAGGTAAAGTGATTCATAATGTCACTTCTGAATTTATAGAAAGCTATTGTTCTTCTGATAATAAAGATAGACAATATTTGTATTCTTCCCTTCCTTTGCAGAACATCGAACAGAAAAAAGAAATTATATTGGAAAAAGATGAGTTCTTTCTTTTGTCATACAATGAAAAGGTCATTCCGGTGGACATTGAACGGGAAAAAATTGAATATTGCCGTACTTTGGTTTATTGGCTTAATTGGACCAACCGTACTAAGAAATATTCTCTCTATAATGATGTGATAGAAAGAAGCATGCTGGTTTTGAAACTGATGTCTTACTATAACGGAGCCGTACTGGCCGCCCTTACTACCAGTTTGCCCGAATCCGTCGGCGAAGTACGTAATTGGGATTATCGGTTCTGTTGGTTGAGGGATGCCTCCATGTCTATCGAAACTTTGTTCCAGATAGGCCATATAGGAGCAGCAAGACGTTTTATGAAGTTCATACAGTCCACTTTCGTATCCAAGCACGAATCCTATCAGATAATGTACGGCATTCGGGGAGAAAGGCAGCTGACCGAGATTATTCTGGAGCATTTGTCCGGATATAAGAATTCCAAACCAGTACGGATAGGTAATGATGCTTACCATCAAAAGCAGAATGACTCGTTCGGTTATCTGATGGATTTGATTTACCAGTACTATCGGCTGATGCCCGGTACATTAGACGAAATAGAGGATATGTGGGAAATGGTAAAGAGCATTCTTTCCACGGTAATGGAAGATTGGAAGAAACCAGATAAGGGGATATGGGAAATCAGAGGAGAAAGCCGCCATTTTGTTTCATCCAAAGTGATGTGTTGGGTGGCTTTGGACCGTGGTGCAAAGATAGCTTCCATGCTCAATAAATACGGTTATAGTGAACGTTGGCAAAAGGAAGCTGACAAGGTATGGCAGGATGTAATGACATATGGATGGAAGGAAGAACTTCAAAGTTTCTCGCAGACTTATGATAATATGGCAATGGA
>ENA-ORCP01002217-ORCP01002217.1-human-gut-metagenome-genome-assembly--contig:-NODE-2217-length-15777-cov-9.716497_pt1 | contig 15777 bp, 9 predicted proteins | sample MGYA00242990_ERZ507991 | MGnify/ENA primary metagenome ERZ507991 (study PRJEB26167, sample SAMN06115496) | human gut metagenome | host: Homo sapiens | place: China:Henan | collected 2015-05-07 | study... | reverse complement strand
ATTGATGCAGGATATGAAGTGATTGTAATAAGATTGCAGGGAAGCAGCATTGGAAGACTTGCAAAAGCTATTATTGACAAATTGTTCCAGGAGTAGGGTCATCTCCGGTTTGGCTTTTATAATTTCGGCTAATTGGTTGATTTGAGTCAATTGTTCAGGAGTAAAGTCGTTCTGTACTGCTTCGAATGGAAGATTTTTCAGTTTTTCTGGAGAGAAACCGAGGGAATTTGCCAGAAAGTTAACCGGAGAAACGGCTACTTTCACCAATAAATTGGTCAGGGTCTTAAAAATGATTTTCCGGTAAGAAAATTCAGGAGAGTTGATGTCTCCTTTTACAGGTAAATCCATTCGAATCAGATCGTCTTTGTCCTTGATCAGATATAAAGCTGTTTTCAATGGGATGTTATAATCGGGTTTCGGATCTTGGTGTTTATTTCCGACTGCACATTTGGCTAGATTCAGGTTATTACGTCCGTCCAGCATACTCTTACGGATATTGTTCACGCTGCTGAAAGAAAGGATCCCTTTTTGCAATGGATAACCGAAATATTGCATGCTATAAGGAGTGAAAGTTTTTAAATCCAGATTCTTGATACTGAGTAAGATATCTGTATTGCTGAGATCGTCTAATTTCCCTTCGTAGTTGAAAATAATGGTCCCTCCATTTTTGAGGGTACTGCTGACTTTGGCCTTATTTTCTTGAGTGAGACTCAGTTGGTCGGCAACCAGATTGATATTTTCCAGACTGAAAGTGAAGGGGTGGCGCAAGGTCTGATCTTTGAAGGTGAAAAGCGAATTATTGATCCGGAAGGTGCTGACTTTGAAATCGGGGGCTGTTGCTGTAGTTTGAGGTCCGGCAGCTGGAGTTTGTTCTGCCGCCCCCCGGACGGTATCTTCGGGAGTTTCTGGGAACAGGTCGCTCATGGTATTTCCGTCTTTACGGAGTTCGAAACCGGTTTTGATACCGTTGACAGCGATCGTGTTAAAATGAAAAATAGCTTTTCCGGGGTTGATCGTTTCCATATCGATATAAATGCTATCGGTAGCAAAGACTTCTTTGTGACTGGCGTCTGCAAGTGACAGGTGGTTTATACCCAGATTGCCACGAACCACTAAGTCGGTTACATGTTCGGCGTTACCTTCGATGTTAAGGTGAGTATTCAGGATTCCGCCGATTGCACTGATCCGGGTAAAATCTGTCAGGTAAGGTTGGATAGGAGCGATTGAGAAATTGGTCAGGTCGATATCCAATAGATAATTGCCTGCTTCCATGTTGTATTGGATAGCCGTTTGCAAATGTCCACCGTCATTGAAATTCAATGCGATGCCGACATCGGTATTTTGACCACTGAAATAAACCCCCGGAATCTGAAGTCCGAAATTTTCCATTTGCCAAACCGAATTACGCTCTAAATCTTTGTAAAGGATATGACCTCCCTGTATGCTGATATTATAGAGGGCAATGGCAAGGGGATTTGCCGAAGTTGTGGCCGGAGAGGCCGGAGAAAGGCTGTCGGAGGCCGGCGATTGTAGAGTAGAAGAAGCCACCGGCTGGGCAGCAGGACTATCGGCGGATAACGTATCCGTTGACCCGAGGGCCAAAAGATCGTCGAAATTGAACTCACTGCCTTGCTGAAGTACCTTTACGCTGGGATTGGTCAGACTAATGTGGTTGATTCTGACTTCATTCGCTAACAGACGATGTAGAGACATATCCACACTGAGGGTATCGAAAGAAACGAAAGTATCCAGATCGTTGGCTTCTAATAATTGGAAATCGGTGATACGGGCATAGCCGGTGAAAATGTTTATGTAGAGTCCTTTGATGTTGATCTGACGCCCGATCAACTCTTTACTATGTTTATTGATGTAGTTTTTGGCGATCGGCGGAAAAATACAAGCGATGATAATGAACACTGCGACGAGAACAGCCACTGTAATAGTGGATATTTTAAGAATTTTCATGGTTAAAAATTTATATATGATGTATGTATTTTGCAAAAATAATCAAAATTTTAGAATTTGGTTTATGAAAAGGGATTTCTATCGATTGCAACTTTTTTAGGCTGAATCATATTTATTTACACAGATAATTTATTGAAAATTATTATATCTTTGTGCGTGCTAAGAGAGCTAAAAAAGCTATAGGCTATAAGCTATAGGTTGGGAGGCTCAAGGTTGCTAGAGACGGGAGAGCTAAAGGCTAAAAGCTGGCAGCGGGGGAGGAGAGTTGGAAGAAGTATGAAGTAATAGGTGAAGAAGGAGAAAGAAGCAGGAGGATAAATGAAAGATAGAATATGAGAGTGGAGATCGATGAACATTCGGGTTTTTGTTTCGGGGTAGTGAATGCTATCCGCAAAGCGGAACAGGAATTGGAGCGGGGGATGTTGTATTGTATCGGTGATATTGTGCATAATGACCTCGAGGTAGAGCGTTTGAGGCTACGTGGATTGAAAACGATAGAACACGAGCAGTTTGCACGATTGCAACATTGCCGGGTATTGTTCAGAGCACATGGAGAACCTCCGGTGTCATACGAGATCGCTCAAAAGAATGAGGTTGAAGTGATCGATGCTTCTTGTCCGGTGGTATTGAATTTGCAGAAAAGAATCCGGAAAGCTTATGAGCAAACCCGGGAACAGGGTGGACAGGTGGTCATCTACGGAAAACGCGGGCATGCCGAAGTCGTGGGCTTGGTCGGACAGACGAATGGGGAGGCTTTGGTGATCGAGAATCCCGAGGATATCCGGCAGATCGATTTTTCGCGTCCGGTGATTTTATTTTCACAGACGACCAAAAGTCTGGAAGGTTTTCAGGCTATTGCAGCTTTGCTAAAAGAGAAAGGCGGGGCACAGGTGGTGGTGAACGATACGATTTGCCGGAAAGTGGCCAATCGTATACCTCAGCTGAGAGAGTTCGCACAGAAACATGATGTTGTCATCTTTGTCAGTGGCGAAAAGAGTTCGAACGGAAAGCAATTGTTCGCTACTTGTTGTGAAGTGAATCCCCGGACTTATTTGGTGCAAAGGGCGGAGGATGTAAAGCCGGAAATGTTGGAGAATGCTCAAAGTGTCGGAATTAGTGGGGCGACCTCTACACCGGCATGGGTGATGGAAGAAATAAGACATAAAATAGAACTACAATAAATGAATTACATGATTTAATTATGGGAAGAATAAAAAGAATTGGAGTACTGACTTCAGGAGGTGATGCTCCGGGAATGAATGCTGCCATTAGGGCTGTAGTCCGGACAGCTATCTTTAATGGCTGTGAAGCATATGGTATCTTCGGTGGTTATCAGGGATTGATCGAGGGAGATATCAAAAGATTGAAATCCAATGATGTAAGCAATATTATTCAGCGGGGAGGAACGATTCTGAAATCTGCCCGTAGTATGGAATTCCGTACACCGGAAGGACGTACCAAAGCCGCTCAGATGTTGGCAGAGCATAAAATCGATGCTTTGGTGGTGATCGGGGGAGACGGTTCTTTTACCGGTGCTAAACTATTGATTCAGGAACATGACATTCCGGTGGTAGGTATTCCGGGAACGATCGATAATGACTTGTACGGTACCGATTCGACGATCGGATACGATACGGCTGTCAACACTGCAGTGGAAGCTGTCGATAAAATTAAAGATACGGCGAGTGCTCACAACCGGCTTTTCTTTGTAGAAGTGATGGGACGTGATGCCGGATTTATCGCTTTACGTACCGCTATCGCCACCGGTGCCGAAGCTGTGTTGGTGCCGGAAGTGGAAACGGACTTGACCGATTTGGAACATTTTATTGAAAAAGATTATAATCCGAAAACCTCCAGTGGAATCGTAATTGTCGCTGAAGGTGAAAAATCAGGTGGGGCTTACAGCATTGCTGAAAAGGTGGCTCAGAAACATCCCGAGTATGACATCCGGGTGTCTGTATTGGGACATATGCAGAGAGGCGGTTCTCCTTCTCAGTTCGACCGGGTTTTGGCCAGTCAGTTGGGTGCTGCCGCTGTCGATGCTTTGATGGACGATCAGAAGAGCATTATGCTGGGAATCATGAATAAAGAGATTGTTCATGTTCCTTTTAACAAAACGATCAAGCATACCAAAAACCTGAATCCTGAATTATTGAATCTGGTGCGGATTCTGTCTATTTAATAGAATCTGGTCTTGGTAATGAAATAACGGTAGGAGCATCCCGCTTTCTTACCGTTATTTTTGTTATTATTGCATGATGAATGAGTTCTCATTCGGGTATTTTGTGAATAAATGGTATTAAAATATTTTTATGCGATATGCTGATGTCATCGTGCCCCTGGCGGTAGAAGGAATGTATACCTATACGGTGCCTGTGTCTCTGGAAAGCGAGGTTCGCGAGGGTACATTGGTATTGGTGTCGTTTGCCGGTAACAAGCGGTATACCGCTTTGGTCGGTCGTATACATGACCAGGCGCCTGTCGGATATCAGGTAAAGCCTATCGAGGATGTCATCGAGAAACAGGTTTCGTTTTCGGCTCTGCACCTGAGGTTTTTATTGTGGCTCGGCGGGTACTATATGGCCACTCCCGGCGAAGTGATGAAGGCGGCTTTACCGGTGGCTTTCCGTTTGGAGAGTTTTACCAGCATTACCCGTACCACGGAGGAAGTGGATTATGCGGGGTTGACTACGAACGAAAAAATCTTACTCCGATTTTTACAGCCTGGCGAATATGTTTCGCTGAAAGAAGCGGAGAAATATCTGAAAATTAAAAACGGGCTTCCGTTGGTGAGAAATCTGTTGGCCCGGAATTACATCCAGATTAAAGAAACAGTGGACGACTTGTTCCGGGAAAAAAAGGAGCGTATCGTCACTTGGGCAAAAGAGTATACAGAGGAAGAATTGGGGGCGTTGTTGGATCGCTTGAAAAGAGCACCGGCCCAATATGCTATGCTTTGCAGATGGATCGAATGGGGTAAAACTGAAATCGAAAAAGGGGAGTGGTTGCGTTTGACCGGACAATCGGCCGCTACACTCAAAGGATTGTGTGACAGAGCGATTTTGAAGGTCGAAGAAAGAAAGATAAGTCGGTTGGGAGGAGACGGAGACGCCGGAGGAAGTTCTTGGCAGCTCAATGCAGAACAACAGGGCGCTTTAGGGCGCATCCGGGATTTTTTCCTTGAAAAAGATTGTGTTTTGTTGCAAGGGGTGACCTCTTCCGGGAAAACGGAGGTATATATTCGTCTGATACAGGAATATCTGAATCGGGGACAGCAGGTGTTGTATATGCTGCCCGAGATCGCTTTAACCGTACAGATCGTAAGACGGTTGCAACGGGTTTTCGGTGACCGTATCGGAATTTATCATTCCGGTATGTCGGATAATATGCGCGCTGAATTGTGGCGGAAGCAATGTAGCGACGAACCTTTTCAATTGATACTCGGAGTCCGTTCGTCGATCTTTCTGCCTTTTCGGAATCTGGGATTGATTATTGTGGATGAGGAACATGACGCTTCTTACAAACAAAAAGAACCTGCACCCCGTTATAATGGCCGGGATGCTGCGGTTATGCTGGGGAAATTGTCGGAAGCCAGAGTCCTGTTAGGGTCGGCGACGCCTTCTTTCGAGTCTTTTCAACATGCGCTTACCGGAAAATATGGGTATGTACAGATGAACAGCCGTTATGGTGGAATTCAGATGCCCGAAATTCGTTTGGCCGATGTGGGAGAATACCGGCGTAAAAAGCTGATGAAAGGTAGTTTCTCTCCCTTATTGCTGGAAGAGATGGAGAAAGTGCTGAGCGAACACAAACAGGTTATTTTATTTCAGAATCGCAGAGGTTATTCTTCCTATGTACAATGTGACCGTTGCGGGGAAATCCCGAAATGCCGTTATTGTGATGTGAGTCTGACCTATTATAAGCAGCGCCATGTACTCGTTTGCCGTTATTGCGGGGCTATGGTGTCGATGAGCGACCGTTGTTCGGTTTGCGGGGAGGGGCATTACCGGGAAAGAACACCCGGAACGGAGCGGATAGAGGAAGAAGTATTACGGCTTTTCCCGCAGGCCCGGGTAGCCCGGATGGACCTGGACGTGATGAGTAGTAAGTCTCGTTTCAGGAGTGTCATCGAAGATTTTGAACAGGGGAAGACCGATATCCTGATCGGGACTCAAATGGTCACTAAAGGCCTGGATTTTGCAAATGTTAAGCTGGTCGGAGTGATAGATGCCGATAGTATGGTCAATTTCCCGGATTTCAGGGCGGAGGAACGGGTTTATTGTATGTTGTTGCAGGTTAGCGGGCGTAGTGGACGGAAAGGTGACCGGGGGAAAGTGGTTATTCAGGCGGCGGATGTTAAAAACAGAGTGTATACCATGCTGACCGATGGGAATTACCGGACGTTTTTCGAGCAATTGGCTGCAGAACGGGAGTTGTTTGTATATCCTCCCTTCGGCCGGATGATTCAGGTGGAACTAAGACATAAAGAGGTGGTACCTTTACGGAATGCCGCTAACCGGCTGGCTGTCCGTTTGCGCGGGCAGCTGGGCAAACGGGTGTGTGGGCCTGCTGTTCCGGAGATTAGTAAAATCGGTGGGTATCATCGGCTGATTTTGTTATTGAAGCTGGAAAACGGAATCTCTTGTTCGGGGGTGAAAAACAGGCTTCGTGAAGAAATCAGAATATTGAAACAAGAAAAACAGTGGGGAACACTTCGGGTCATTTGTGATGTGGATCCTCAATAAAAGAGTGAAGTTATGAATACAAAAGGGTGTAAATTTGTTTTAGGAATTATTTTGTCGCATCTGTTGTGGATCTCTGCTTCTGCTTAGTTTTTTTCGGATTCCTGCAGATAAACGGTAAGAAAAGGTTTTTCTTTATTTTGAAGGGATTTATAACCGGAGTGAGATCTATGTGAACGGTCATTTACTGGGAAAGAGGCCGGGTGGGTATTGGAACATCCCGGGCTTTATCGGTTGAAGACTACTGGTTTGCGTTTATTTACTTTCGATCCGGGTAAAATTTACTTTTCCACTGTTGAAATCCGCGGAAAAACGATCATGGGGATTGTTTATGTAAATTATTTTAACCAATATTGCAGTTCAGTAACGTCTGTGCTATGAGTGGTGACGGTGATGAAGTTTTATATGCAGAATTGGCAGGAGATTTAAGGCGACGGTCTCATCGGGCTTTTGAGCGGATTTTCAAGGAAATGGGACCCCGGTTATATCGTTTTGCCTTCTCTTATCTTATGAATGCGGAGATGGCGGAGGATGTGGTGCAGGATACGTTTATGCATTTTTGGTCTGTTCTGGGAACGCTGCCGGAGGATACACGGGTGAGTACTTATCTTTATGCTTCGGTGAAAAATTCCTGCCTGAATTATTACAAGCATCTCCGTGTGGAAGATACCAACCGGACAAAACTTACCGAAGCCTTGATTTATATGGGGTCCCTGCAATACGAAGAGGGAGAGGACCTGTTCGGAAAGGTGCAGGACTGCTTGCGTAAACTTCCGGAGCAACAGCGCAAGGTGCTTGAAATGAAGATTTTCAGGGATATGAGCTATAAGGAGATTGCCAGAGAACTGAACCTTTCGGAAGTCACTGTGCATACCCATGTCAAGAGGGCCTACAAAGCTATACGGGAGGCATTGCCTGTGGTGTATTTCTTATGGTCTGTCTTGGGTAAAATTTAAAGGATTCCATTTCCGGATCAGTGTTATTCAGCTATTTCGTATTATTCTTCAAAATGTTGACCGGAGGTATTATTGTGTGTGGTTGGTGGAATCTTATTTCTTTCTGAATGGTTCGGGCTATCGGACATATTTTTACTAAAATTAAAAAAAATATGCTTTTTCTTGTCCCCTGTTTTTGTGTAAGGTTGTTTTACTTATAAAGACGGTTAATGACGAGGTATGGAAATAGATAAAATCAAAAAAGTAATGATGGGAAAAGCTTCCCGGGAGGAAAGGGAGGAAGTGGAATCCTGGGCAGGCGGGTCGGCTGAACGGAAGCGATTTGTGGAAGATGCCCGGGGGTTCTATGCCGGGGAGGAAATCCCCGATGGGGAAATAGAACAGCGGATGCGGCGGATTTGGCAGACGATGCCTGTGTCTATATGGCGTCGCAGGATGATTTTCCGTTGGGCTGCTGCGGTGGCTTGTGTGCTTTTGGCGGTAGGGATTGGTTGGAGCGTATGGTTGCCGGGTACGCGTGAAGGCAGGATGATGCCGGATGGGCAACCACCGGCGACTATCAGATTCCCTCACTGTCCACGGAAGCTCAGAAGAGATTCTTAAAATGGGAGAACGAGCTGTACAACGATGGTTACTACAATCCTGAGTACTACTTAAGAGATGCTTCCGAGGCAGAGGCAGACTTCATCAACGGTGAAGCATTTACCTGGACCGGATATGTATCTTCTACCATGAACGTACTGAATTCCTTCTATGAGACCAACCCCGATGGCAAGCTGGCAGTAGCAGTTACTCCTTCTACCTGGACACAGGATGAGAGCTGGGGATCTTCCGCTTCTTACAGACCCGGAACCAACTTTGGTATGATGATCGGCTTCGCTAACGATGCTACCGAGGATGAAGTAAAAGCAGCTATGATGTATCTTGAGTGGCTGAACCAGCCCGAGAACCTGTTCACCATGCAGTGGGGTATTGAAGGCGTGAACTTCAACTACGATGACAACGGTGATCCCGTAGCAGTAGCAGATCAGACCGGTCTGGATGAGCAGCAGGGTCACAACAACAACGTAGACTACTGGTGTGCAGTAACCGCAGTCAAGACTCTTGGTTCTATCGAGAAGGACATCAAGGCAATCACCCCTCAGGGTATTCCTCAGGACTTCTATGACCAGATTCTGGCTAACTATAACGGACAGGTTGCTATCTACGAAGCAGGCAAGGCTAACTCTGACTGTCTGTTCGCAACCTCTATTGATGCAGTAACCGAGTACAATCAGACTCTGTATGATCTGTACACTGAGTATCGTGATAAGCTGACCATGTGCTCTAAGGATCAGTTCGACGCTCTGTATGACGAACTGAGCCAGAAGTACCTGGAGGCAGGTTACCAGGAAGTTATCGATGAGAGACAGGCTGCACTGGATGCAGGTAATACCACCAGACTTCAGTAAGTAAAAAGATTTATTACGGTAAGTACATACAGCCCCCCGGCATGATCTGCTTGGGGGCTGTATTAAAAAGGTATAAAAAAAGATAAGCTTATGCTTTTTTTCGACAGACATAGTTGGTTTTTGAACCCCGACATCATATAATGTACCCAAAGTATGGCTGCGGAAAAAGAGTATAAACGACAAAGCCTGACAAGAACGGAGGAAATGAAATGTTAAAACTGGAATATGATAAGAAAGAAATAGAGGAAGTCATTGATAAAATTGTGAAAAAGACCATGAATATGGATCTCACCTGGGACTGGCCCTGTGGTGTGGCATATTACGGAATCAGTGATGCTTATGAGAAGACCGGGAAAAAGGAATATCTGGAACTGTTAAAGGATCGTATTGACGAACTGATCGATCTGGGACTGCCCAAGGTATGGACCGTAAATGCCTGTGCTATGGGACATTGTCTGATTACCTTATACCGGGCAACGGGAGAGCAGCAGTATCACGATATTCTCATGAGCAAGATCGCTTATCTGAGAAAAGATGCCCTGCGCTTTGGAGATCATGTACTACAGCATACGGTATCTGCCAACAATGATTTCCCGGAGCAGTGCTGGTGCGACACCTTGTTCATGGCGGCATTTCTGATGCTGCGTGTGGGGGTATTGGAACAAGATGAAGAACTAATAGATGATGCACTGAACCAGTATTACTGGCATATCAAATATTTACAGAACCCCAGCAGTGGGCTCTGGTATCACGGCTATGACAATATTGCCGGAGACCATATGTCCGGTATTTATTGGGGAAGAGCGAATGCCTGGGCGGCATTTACCATGTCACAGGTAGGGGGCATCCTGCCCCAGTGCTATCTGTATCCCAAGTATATCGATGTGGCAGGTTCTCTGAATGAGCAGCTGGCAGCATTGAAGGTATACCAGACAGAGAACGGACTGTGGAGAACTGTGGTGGATGATCCGGAGTCTTATGAAGAGATATCCGCATCTGCAGGAATTGCCGCAGCAATGCTGACCAGAGGTAATCCTTTACATAGCAAATACATCAATAAGGCAATCAAGGGGCTGCTTGCCAACGTAAGTGAGGACGGTAAGGTAATGAATGTCTCCGGCGGTACCGCTGTTATGAGAGACAAGGAAGGCTATCGAGGAATCCCCAAGGCGTATATCCAGGGCTGGGGGCAGGGACTGGCATTATCATTTTTTGCAACTTTGTTAGTATCCGACGAGATTGAGAAGGACGGTGCGTTATAAATGTTTCGCAGAAATTTTCTGTTCGGGAAGGATGGAGGAACTGCCAATCTGATCGACGTGGGCAGTGACGACCTCTATCAGCCCGGGAAAGGCTATGGCTTTGTAACAGAGAAAAACAGAAGAGAACAGGAAGGACTGCAGATCCGGGAACTGAATTCGTCTTTTGAACCGATGTACTGGTATCAGAACGAGAATCTGACCTTCCTTAGAGAAGATGAGAATGGCTGCTATCTGGATTCCACAGAAGAAGTGGCAGTCCTGGAGGCACAGTCAGGAGAAAAAATGCCGGGTTCTCCCAGACGGATCCCGTTACTCTTCAAAGTGGATGTGCCCAGACAGGGCAATTATAAGGTCACGCTGACAATCCGCTCCGAGGAAGAGATGGGAGAGGTATTGATCTTTACCGGTAGAAGACGTCTTGCTTTTCGCGGCAGAGTACAGGCAGGAGAGTTCACTTATACCATGGCGGTGAATGTCTGCGATATTGTACCGGTGGGGTATTCGCATATTTTTGCGGATAAGACCGTGGACATTGCGGTGCTGGCAGACAGACCAAGAATCAGTGCTCTTACGGTGGAAGAGATGAATTGTCCCACCGTATATCTGGCAGGAGATTCCACAGTGACGGATCAGTCCGGAGATTATCCCTATTATCCCGGTACCTGTTACTGTGGCTGGGGACAGATGCTTCCGGCATATCTGGATGCCAGACTTTCCGTGTCGAACCATTCTCATTCGGGATTGACCACAGATACGTTCCGCAAGGAGGGACATTATGCGGTGATCGAACAGTACAGCAGACCCGGCGATTATGTATTTTACCAGTTCGGTCACAATGACCAGAAGCTTCCAAAGCTGCAGGCAAAGGACGGCTATCAGGCGAATCTGCATCGCTATATCAAAGAGAATCAGGCAAGGGGTGTCTATCCGGTACTGGTAACACCCATTGCAAGAAATACCTGGAGATTGCGGGACCAGACCTATCTGGATCTGTTGGAGGAATTCGCAGATGTGTGTCTGGAGCTGGGAGCACAGTACAATATTCCCGTGCTGGATCTCCATGCCCACAGTAAGGAATACGTTCTGGAAAAGGGATTACAGGATGCAAAACCCATCTTTTTCCCGGGAGATTATACGCATACCAATGACTTCGGCGCTTACAAAATGGCCGGTTATGTGGCGGAGGAGATTCGTGAAAAATGCTCCGGATATTCTGAGAGAGCTTATGCATATCTGGCAGAGTGTGTGACGAAAGGCTTCGGCGCATGGGAACCTGTGGGGCAGATAAAAGTGCCGAAGAAGCCGGAGATCTACAAAGACATTCCGGACCCGGCGGGAGATCAGGTATTGTTGTCTGAGGCAGAGCAGTTGGAGCGTGTCGTAAGACTGTGCCTGAAGGAAGAGCTTCTGTAACGGGAACAAGTAAGAAAATAAGCAAGAATAACCAGAAAAAAGCAGGAATATGAGGAGGAACTCAGAATGGGAAAAGGTGGTTTTACCTTACCGGGAGAATCAGGATATGAAGAACTGACTCTGAAAATGGCGGGAAAATGGGGCGCAGATGTGATCCGTGACAGTGACGGCACCGTGCTTTCCGATGAGATCACCCATGCCGGCTACGGCATCTACTCCACCATCTGTATTATCAGAGATCATAATGCCTGGGCAAAGGAGAATCAGGACAAATTGCAGCAGACTTTTCTGTGTACCCCTCCTTGTGTGGCAGAGTCTGATACGGTGGCCATCGGATTGATGGACAGCTTTTTTGCGGAGCAGTTCCGGATTAATGACAGTGTGGCGGCATTGGAATATTGGGAAGTGTACGACAGAACAGCCAACGTTAAGATCGACAATTCCCACTGGAACTATGACAAAGAGAAAGGAAGTGTGATCCTGTGCGGCATCACGCCTTTTCATAAGTATACGGTGAGCTTCTTAGCCTATCGTATCTGGGAAGAGATCTCCATGTACAACCACACTACGAACCATTGGGACAAAGAGCATCTGATGCAGATCGATCCCAGATACCCTGAAAATCAGGAGTATCTGCTTGGCTGGATGAAGAACTGGTGCGAGACCCATCCGGATACCACGGTGGTACGCTTTACTTCCATGTTCTATAATTTCGTATGGATCTGGGGAAGCAGTGAGAGGAACCGGAATCTGTTCTCCGACTGGGGTTCCTATGATTTCACTGTGAGTGTTCCGGCATTGCAGGAATTCGAGAAACAATACGGTTACCGTATGACAGCGGAAGATTTTATCAATAAGGGACAGCTGCATGTGACCCATATGCCCGGCAACGCAAAAAAGGCGGACTGGATGGCATTTATCAATGACTTCGTCATTTCCTTCGGCAGAAAACTGATCGATATGGTGCATTCCTACGGTAAAAAGGCGTATGTCTTCTATGATGACAGCTGGGTAGGTGTGGAGCCTTACAACGGAAGATTTGGGGAGTTTGGCTTCGACGGACTGATCAAATGTGTTTTCTCCGGTTACGAAGCGAGACTGTGCGCAGGCGTGGATGTGCCGGTACATGAACTGCGTCTGCATCCGTACCTGTTCCCGGTGGGACTGGGCGGAGCACCGACCTTCATGGAAGGCGGCGATCCCACGCTGGATGCGAAAAAATACTGGAACAGTGTAAGACGCGCACTTTTATGGGCCAGGATCGACCGGATCGGTCTCGGCGGATACCTGCATCTGGTAGAGGATTTCCCGGACTTCTGCGATTATATGGAAAAGGTGGCAGACGAATTCCGTCTGATCCGCAGCTTCCACGATGAGGGTGAGCCTTACCGTATCAAGACCCGTGTGGCAGTACTGCACTACTGGGGAAGTTTACGTTCCTGGACATTATCCGGACATTTCCATGAGACGTATATGCATGACCTGATCCACATTAACGAAGCCCTGTCCGGACTTCCCGTGGATGTGAAATTTATTTCCTTTGAGGATGTAAAACATGGTATACTGAAGGACGTAGATGTAGTGATCAATGCAGGCAGAGCCGGAAGTGCCTGGAGCGGCGGGGATGCCTGGAAGGATGAGGAACTTGTTACCACACTTACAAAGTGGGTACACGAGGGCGGCTGTTTTATCGGTGTGAATGAGCCTTCTGCTGTGGAAGGATACGATACGTATTTCCGTATGGCTCATGTGCTGGGAATCGATGAAGATACCGGTGCAAGAGTCTGCCATGGAAAATGGGCTTTCGAGGCAGCGGATCCGGAGAGACTGATCCCGGAAGGTGCCGGTGTGGAAGCGAAGGAGAACCGTTACCTGACAGACGGCAGGGCACAGGTGCTTTTGTCAGACGGCGGGAAGCCGCAAGTAACCGTGAACCGTTTCGGCAGGGGACTGGGGATCTATCTGTCTTCCTTCCAGGTGAACCTGTGGAATACCAGAATGCTGTACCAACTGATCCGTTATGCGGGCGGAGAAGGTATTTCCGGCAGTTATATGACTGATAACCTGTATACGGAGTGTGCTTATTATCCGGAGAGCAGGAAATTGGTAGTTATCAATAACAGTGATACCGAGCAGACCACCACAATCCCTACGGAAGCTGGGGCATATACGGTAACCATTGCACCATACGATACTACTTTCTTGGAAATCGGATGACCAGATAGTAACGATCATAGACCACAGTCCGGCATTCGGATTCTGTGGAACGGAACGCAAAGGAGCTGGAAATGGATAGCGAAAAAATAAGACATACAGAATATTTTCCTGACGGAACCCCGATGGATGACTGGTTCTATGAGACGAAGATTCCACAGCTGTCAGAACTTGGAAAACAATATGTTCTGACGGAATACGGAATCTGGGATGATGGAAAGATCTATACCAAAGAGATCCAGAAGGTCATTGATCTGGCGGCAGAGGAAGGCGGCGGTGTCCTGGTGGTACCGCCCGGAACCTATCTGACAGGATCGATTTATTTCAAACAGGGAGTGAATCTCTATGTTTCCGCCGGAGCCACCTTAAAGGGCAGCAATGATATTTCGGATTATGATTTGCGTGAGACCCGGATCGAAGGAGAGACCTGCCTCTACTATACGGCACTGATCAATGCAGACGGGGTGGATGGCTTTACCATGTGCGGACCGGGTACGATTGACGGTAACGGTCTTAAGGCATGGAGAGCCTGCTGGCTCCGCTGGCAATGGGGAGGTGGCGGCAACAAGGAGGAACAGCGCCCCCGCCTTGTCTATCTGTCGAATTGTAAAAATGTCCTGATCGCGGAGCTGCGTTTACAGAATTCTCATTTCTGGACTACACATATTTATAAATGCGATCATGTGAAATACTTAAATTGTCAGATCTATTCCCCGGCAGGACCGGTTCCCGCACCCAGTACGGATGCCATCGACATAGATGTCTGTACGGATGTGCTGGTCAAGGGCTGCTATATGGAAGTCAATGACGATTCTGTGGTATTAAAAGGCGGTAAAGGGCCCTGGGCGGATACCCAGCCGGAGAACGGCATCAATGAGCGGATTCTGGTGGAGGATTGCGTCTACGGTTTCTGTCATGGGTGTCTCACCTGCGGTTCGGAATCCGTACATAACCGGAATATTCTTATGCGCAGAGTTAAGATCAAGGGAGCAGCGAGACTGCTGTGGCTGAAAATGCGGCCGGACACTCCACAGCGCTATGAATACATTACCGTGGAACAGATCGAAGGCAGGGTAAAGGAATTCCTTAAGATTTATCCCTGGACACAGTTTTTTGATCTGAAGGACCGAAAGGACAGGCCGCTGTCCTATGCCGATCATATCACCATGCGGGACTGTGATTGTGTCTGTGATACATTTTTTGATGTGATCGCGGATGAAGAGCAGTATCTTCTTACAGATTTTACACTGAAGGATCTGCGGATCCGGGCAAGAGTGGATAATTTTTCAGAAGACAAGTTAAGAAGTGTAGTATATGAGAATGTACAGGTGGAAGAAAGTACGGAGCCTGCGGAGAACTGGCATGAAGTGAAGGGCTTCCAATAATAAATGCTCTGAGGAAGGGAGATTAATATGGCAAAGGTGTATATTAACGAAAAAAACAAGAAGGGACATATCAACCCGGAACTCTACGGTAACTTTTCCGAGCATCTGGGCAGATGTATCTATGAAGGACTGTATGTGGGAGAGAATTCCGAGATTCCCAATACCAATGGTATGCGTAACGATGTAGTGGCAGCGCTCAAGGAGATGAAGCTTCCGGTGCTGCGCTGGCCCGGTGGCTGTTTCGCAGACGAATACCACTGGAAGGACGGTATCGGACCGAAGGAGAACCGCAAGAAAATGATCAACACTCATTGGGGTGGTGTGACCGAGGACAACAGCTTCGGTACCCATGAGTTCTTCGAACTGTGTGAGCAGATCGGCTGTAAGAC